>Ga0208648_1002687_pt1 | contig 12036 bp, 10 predicted proteins | sample AntAceMetag02UKL_FD_184772 | JGI IMG/M metagenome (GOLD analysis project Ga0208648, IMG submission 184772) | Saline lake microbial communities from Ace Lake, Antarctica - Antarctic Ace Lake Metagenome 02UKL (SPAdes) (version 2) | ecosystem: Environmental > Aquatic > Non-marine Saline and...
GATATCTTTGGGCAGATTGACTTGGGTCCAATCACATTGCGAAAAAAATTCTCCAATGCGAAAAAAAACAGCCTCAAGATTAAGGTACTTGTGCCTGCCGGCCTTAGGCCGGGCACTGTTCCGATTTGGGTTGGAAGCTGCTTTGGTGAGATTGAAGTGTTACCGTAACGCATTGTGCACAGGTTGCAGGAGGAGGACAGGATGAACTACCAACGATTTTTTTTACTCTGCTCTATCTTGATTGCAGCTTTCCTGCCGCAATCAAGTCACGCATGTACAACGTTCTGTCTTGATACCCATGATGAACTCGTAGTCGGTAAAAATTTTGACTGGCCTATCGGCGATGCTTTAGTAGTGGTGAACAAACGAAATGTCTCAAAAACTGCATGGCTAGACCCGGCCTGGGTCGGGGAACAACCTGTTAGCTGGACCTCAAAATACGGCAGCATAACATTCAATCCCTGGGGACGGGAATTTCCTTTTAGTGGAATGAATGAAGCTGGTTTGGTTGTCAATGCCATGGGACTGAGCTCAACAATATATCCAACGCCTGATGAACGCCCTGCCATTACTGTCGATCAATGGATTCAGTATCAACTTGATAATTCAGCCACAGTAGAAATGGTGCTTGCAAGTGATTTAGAACTGAGAATCGCCAATAGCGATATAGCGAAAGGGCACTTTCTTGTATGTGACAGCATGGGAACATGTGCCACTATCGAGTTCATTGATGGAAACCTGATTTACCACACACAGGAAACAATGCCTGTCAAAGTGCTTGCAAACAGCTTATATTCGAGTGATCTCGAATACTGGGAAAAGAAAAAAATACCCGGGGGGGACTGGTCGACCACAGAACGTTTTTTTACGGCAGCGCAGATGCTGGAAGACTATGATCCGGAGACTTCGGGGCCTGCAGTTGATTACACATTCAGCATTTTATCAAACCTAGGATGGTGGATTGATACACAGTGGAGTATCGCCTACGATGTGCAGCATCGCCGCATTAGTTTTCATACGCTTGATAATGCAAACATTCGATATGTTGACATGAACTCGTTTGATTTTTCCTGTTTAACCCCTGTTAGAGTTTTGGATATTCAAGAAGATTTGTCGGGAGATATCTCGGGCAACTTTATTGATTACACCTATGAGATCAATCGGGATCTAATCAAAAAGACCTATGCTGGCTTTGATGTATCTGATGAGTTCTTAGATGCTCGTACAGAGTATCCTGAAACAAACGAATGCACAGGTGCGTGCGCGCTGGACATCAAGCATAAAAAAATAAAGTCGGACAAACTCTCAAAACCCCGCAAGAGAATGCTTCACATTACCGGCGGTGAAGACTTTGATATCTTCGGGCAGATTGACTTGGGTCCAATCACATGGCAAAAAAAATCCTCCAACGCGAAAAAAAACAAACTCAAGATTAAGGTACTTATGCCTGCCGGCCTTAGGCCGGGCACTGTTCCGATTTGGGTTGGAAGCTGCTTTGGTGAGATTGAAGTGTTACCGTAATGCATTATGCACAACCGACTTTTCGTTAAAGCGGCCGGTGAGTACACATAGCAGAGAATTATACAGGAGGAGGATATGATGAACTACCAACGACTTTTTTTACTCTGCTGTATCTGGATTGCAGCTTTCCTGCCGCAATCCAGTCATGCATGCACAACCTTCTGTCTTGATAATGATGATGAACTCGTGGTCGGTAAAAATTTTGACTGGCCTATCGGTGATGCTTTGATAGTCGTCAATAAAAGGAATGTCTCAAAGACAGCGAGCCTAGACCCAGCCTGGATCGGGGAACAACCTGCCAGCTGGACCTCAAAATACGGCAGCGTAACATTCAATCCCTGGGGACGTGAATTTTCTTTTAGTGGCATGAATGAAGCCGGCTTGGTCATTAGTGGCATGGGGCTGGGGAGCGCTACCACATATCCAGCCCCTGATTCACGTCCTGCTATTGATGCCATGCAATGGATTCAGTATCAACTTGACAACTCAGCGACAGTGGAAGATGTAATCGCAAGTGACACAGTACTGAGAATTAGCAATAGTACTACTTGGCCATTCCACTTTTTCGTATGTGATAGCACGGGAAATTGTGCCACTATTGAGTTCATTGATGGAAACCTCATTTATCACACACAGGAAACGATGCCTGTAAAAGTGCTTGCAAACACCATATATTCGGAAGATCTCGAATCTTGGGAAAAGAAAGAAATACCCGAGGGGGACTGGTCGACAGGACGGTTTTTGACAGCAGCGCAGATGCTGGAAGACTATGATCCGGAGACATCCGGACCTGCAACTGATTACACATTTACTATTTTATCAGATCTGACATGGTTCGTGCCCAATCAGTGGAGTATCGCCTACGATGTGCAGCATCGCCGCATCAGTTTTCATACGCTTAATAATGGAGACATTCGATATTTTGATATGAACTCGTTTGATTTTTCCTGTCAAACGCCTGTCAGGGTTCTGGATATTCAGGAAGATCTGTCGGGAAATGTTGCAGGCGACTTTATTGATTACACCTATGAGATCAATCGTACTTTGATTGGCAAGACACTCCATGCCTCGGATGAAGTGTTAGATGCTCTTGCAGGGTATCCGGAAACAACCGTCTGCGCTGATACCTGCGAGCTGGATATCAAACATAAAAAAATAAAGTCTAAAAAACTTTCAAAGTCCCGCAAGCGAGTGTTGCACATTACCGGAGATGAAGGCTTTGATATCTTCGGGCAGATTGACTTGGGTCCGATCACATTGCAGAAAAAATCCTTCAACGCAAAAAAAAACAGACTCAAGATTAAGGTACTTGTGCCTGCCGGCCTTAGGCCGGGCACTGTTCCGATTTGGGTTGGAAGCTGCTTTGGTGAGATTGAAGTATTACCGTAACGCATTGTGCAACCGACTTTTCGTTAAAGCGGCCGGCGAGTACACCTAGCAGAGAATTATACAGGAGGAGGATAGGATGAACTACCAACGACTTTTTTTACTCTGTTGCATCTTGATTGCAACTTTCCTGCCGCAATCAAGTCACGCATGTACAACGTTCTGTCTTGATACCCATGATGAACTCGTGGTCGGTAAAAATTTTGACTGGCCTACCGGTGATGCTTTGATAGTCGTGAACAAACGAAATGTTGCAAAAACAGCATGGCTAAATCCGGATTGGGCCGAGAAACAACCTATCAGTTGGATATCAAAATACGGCAGCGCAACAGTCAATCTCTGGGGACGGGAATTCCCCTTTAGCGGCATAAATGAAGCCGGCTTGGTCGTCAGCGCCATGGGACTGAGGAGCGATACCATATATCCCGCCCCTGATTCACGTCCTGCTATTGATCCCAGTCAATGGATTCAGTATCAACTTGACAACTCAGCGACAGTGGGAGATGTGATTGCAAGCGATTTAGAAATGAGAATCCGTCATGATGTTGGGGGATTTCACTATTTTGCATGTGATAGCACGGGAACTTGTGTCACTATTGAGTTCCTCGATGGAGTATTGGTCTATCACACACAGGAAACGATGCCTGTTAAAGTGCTTGCAAACAGCATATATTCGAGAGATCTTGAATGTTGGGAAAAAAAGGAAATACCCGAAGGAGACTGGTCAACAACAGAACGTTTTTTTACGGCAGCGCAGATGCTGGAAGACTATGATCCGGAGACTTCTGGAGCTGCAGTTGATTACACATTCAACATTTTATCAAACTTAAGATGGTGGATTGATACTCAGTGGAGTATCGCCTACGATGTGCAGCATCGCCGCATTAGTTTTCACACGCTTGGTAATGAAGACATTCGATATTTTGATATGAACTCGTTTGATTTTTCCTGTCAAACGCCTGTCAGGGTTTTGGATATTCAGGCAGATCTGTCGGGAAATATTGCAGACAACTTTATTGACTACACGTATGAGATCAATCGTACTTTGATGGGCAAGACACTCGATCTCTCGGATGAAGAATTAGATACTAATGCAGGGTATCCTGAAACAACCGTCTGCGCTGATGCGTGCAAGTTGAATATCAAGTATAAAAAAATACACTCATCAAAGCTATTTAAGCCCAGAAGGGTGGTATTGAAGATCAGCGGCGATGATGATTTTGATATGTACTCTCAGAGTGATCTGGGCTCGCTTACGTGGCGGAAGGAGTCCTTTAACAAGAAAAAGAACCGCCTGAAAGTTCAGGCGATTGTGCCTGCCGGCCTTAGGCCGGGCACTGTTCCGATTTGGGTTGGAAGCTGCTTTGGTGAAATTGAAGTGTTACCGTAACGCATTGTGCATAGGTTGCAGGGTGCGCCATGCGCACAACACACCCTGCGACATTACAGTTACCTCAAAAATCTAAACAGTAGAAACGAAGCATTATAACGATGAGTACAGAGCAATCAGAAAAAGATCTTATTTTACGGCGATTACCCTCGTTTTCGCTATCCCTCGTTGTACACGTGCTGCTGCTGCTGGGCCTGGCAACAGTTACATGGTACGCACCCGAGAAAAAACCTCGCGATATTGATACCGCTGCTATCATTGCACTGCAGGGTCTGCAGGCGGATCAACTGCAATTTCAGGGAACTGACGAACTGGACAGCTTTGAAACACAGGACCAAATGGTCTACCCGCTTGATGAAATAGACTACCGTCCAGTACTGCCCGAGATGAAATTTTTACCTGAGCCCACTATTAAGCAGACCCTCGACCTGGTAGGAGTTGAGTCAACCGGCCGCGAATGGCTGGAACCCTCCAGCGGACGTCAGCCCCTGTATACCGGTGAGGAAAAGCTGACCGGTTCATTTACACGTCACATTCAAGTGCTGCGCGAGGGCGGTCTTGATATCGTATTCGTATTCGACTCCACCAGCAGCATGGCTGAAGTAATGCGACAGGTAAAATATAAGATTGAAAATCTGATTGGCGTTTTCAAACAGCTGGTCCCAACCTCGCGGGTAGGGCTGGTCACCTACCGGGACTCTGATGAGGCTTTTGTAACCCGCTCACATCCACTCAGTTTCGGCACGATGTCACTCAACAATTTTCTGCGCCAAATAAATGCCGAAGGCGGTGGGGACTATCAGGAAGCAATCGATGAAGGCCTGCGAATAGCCATACAGGAGATGAACTGGCGCCCTAAGGCAAAAAAAATTATTGTGCTCATAGGAGATGCTCCTCCACATACTGAAAAGGTCGTGGCGTGTACACGTTTGGTTGTGCATTTCCGCCAGCAGATGAACGGCATGGTCTCAGCTTTGGATACCAGCATTGAAACATTCAAGCCATCCGCACAGTTTGCTGCTGAATATAATGCCACGGATCGCGTGCTGCCTGATTTCCGTCTGATTTCCGACCTGGGCGGTGGTGAGGCCGCCCGGCTCACCGATGTTGAGCGGGTCATACGTCAATTAGTGGTAATGGTGTTTGGATCACGTTGGGAGGTTTGCCTGGATGAGTTTATGAAAAACTTATAATTGTGTAGTTATGTAGCGCTTCCGGCTTATGAAGACACACGGACGCTGCGGTAATTGCAAACAAGCACCACATAAATTTGAATACGCATTTTATATTTAAAAGGAGCTACTATGAAAAAGATTGCTATAACGCTCACCGTCATCATGTTGTCAGGCATTATAAGCCTGAGTGGCGCCCTCGCCCAAGAGGAAAAACCCGTAATCACTCCTCCCGCGATAACAGCCGTGGCGGATGCTGAAACGCCCTCCAATGAGCCCATGAGTCTCCTTGCGCTGATTAAAATGGGTGGGCTGGTCGGTTTAATTATTATCATACTGTCCTGTGTTGCCCTTGCACTGGTGATTGACTACAGCATGACCATCCGGGGCGCACGCATGGCACCACCGCGCGATATAATGGTACTCCAAAAGCTTATTTCCGAGCGCAGATTTGATGATATTTTAAAACTAGATCGCGGCAAAACATCATTTTTAACCCAGGTGGTACTTGCCGGACTCAAAGAGACCAGTATGGGATACAACGCCATGCTCAAGGCCATGGAAGATACGGTTGAAGCCCTGAGTGCTGCTATTTCACGTAAAATTGAGCATCTAAACGTTCTCGGCAATATTGCCCCCATGCTGGGACTACTGGGTACTGTGATCGGAATGCTGCGCTGCTTTAACGAAATCTCACAGGTTACCGGAGCAGTTGAGCCGCAGCAGCTGGCCGGGGGAATTTTCGAGGCCCTTATCACCACATGTATGGGCCTGATCGTTGCGATACCGACAATTTATTTTTATGCCCTGTTCCGTAACCGGGTTGATGAGCTTACCGCTTCGACAGCCCTGAAGGCCGAAGAACTTGTTCTTGCCTTCAAGCATGAAGTGAACGGAGACTAACCATGCGCATTAGTCGTCGACAATCCGTATCACATCTTGCGTTCAACATGACACCCCTTGTGGATGTAGTGTTCCTGCTGATCGTTTTCTTTGTCATGACTCTGAATTTTTCACATCTGCTGATCCGTAAAGTCGAGCTGCCGCTGGCAGACAAGGCTAAGCCCGAACTTGAACGCACACCGGCCGAGCTGATTATTACTGTCCAGAACGACAACAGCCTTTTTGTCGGCCGCAAACCCGTACCTATGCAGCAACTGGGAGAATTCCTGCAAAAACGTATCCTGGACCCGACTGGAACAACCGTTACCCTGCGGGGGGATGAAAATCTACCGTACAAAACCCTACAGCTAGTTATGGAACAGGTGGCATTAAGCGGAGTCAGCCGCATACACTTTGCCACCTACATGGAGCCGCCAGCTCCGTTGATGCCGGAGAGTCCCAATGAAATTACCCCTTAAAGCACATCGCGGACCTACAAACCTCACAATCCGAATGACACCACTCATTGATGTCATCTTCCTGTTGCTTATTTTTTTCATCATGACCATACATTTCCAACGACCGGAAGGAGTGCTTGCAAACCGTTTGCCTGAAAAAGACGGACAGAGCATAACGCAACAGCAGGACTGGGAAATTGTGCGGCTGCGCATTCGGCTCAGCATTACAGACGGCGATATGCCCGCTGTTCTTCTACAGGATCGCAAAATACACAGCTATGAAGAACTGCACGGATTTTTGACCATGCTGCCCGAAAATGTTCTGCTAGTGATAGAACCCCAGGCCCATGTTCCGTACCGACATATAATTGGTGTATACAATACCTGCTTGGCGGCAGAAAAGAACAATATCGTATTTTCCATGGCCCGGCCGGATACATCGGCACAATAACGCTGTCGATAAAGATTCGCGCACACTGAAAGAGCATTAATGTGAAAACAAACAAACATATTTCGGCAATACTTTTTCTTCTGATAAGTTTGAGCATACCGGCTGTGGCAGCCCCTATCGCAGCAGTGCGCGCGCTTGACATTGACCACATGACGTCTCCTGCCTCCCTGAAGGCTGCCCAGGAACTCATGATGGCAACCTTTACAGAAGCAGTTGCCGGCAAGCCCGGATTTGCGCTGCAAAAACTACTGCTTGAAAAATCCGGGGCCTGTATTAGCCAAATTGTCGAGGCACAGCACGCCCATACGATGACACCCTCAAGGGCCCTGAAACTGCTTTCGCAAAATACAAAATTGCTAAACAATATATTGCAACACAATCAAAACATCATCGCCGACCTTCAGGAAAACAGTCTTGACGACATGCAGGATACAGCAGCTTTTTTTAAAAGCAATGCATGGCAGCACCCCCAGCATCTCATCTCGCTTGCCGGATACTGGCAGAGCTGGAACGGTTATTATCGCGCTGTATTAATGGAGAATGCCGCACCCGAGCGGACGGAAATACTTGCCCTCGCGCGGCAGGGCTTCTCGCGTGCGTTTATTGATTTTCAAGAACACAGCATTGTTATCCGCAGCCTGTTCGGCCGTATGCTCTGCTACAAAGAAGGGGGGAACTATGACAGCGCCATGCAGGACGCCGACACCCTTTTGACGATGACATCCCCGACTGATTCTTTGTATGTACGCTGCCGCTATGAACAACTGCTTATTGCTTATCAGCGCAGCGCCTGCGCAATCGTAACAAAAGGGATTGAATCATTCCAAAACGATATCGCACCTGAAAATATTTCCCCGACAATAGCCAGGGGGCTAAAAACCCTGGGTGTGCAATGCGGAATCGCACTTATCGAAAACGCTGAAAACAAAGGTGCTGCCAGCCCCGACAACTACCGCAAGGTTTTAAAAGAAGTACAGAAACTCTACGCACACGAACCCGCACAGGCCCCCATACTGTACCGCTTTGTTGAAGAACGCCCTGATATTTTTGCAAAGCTGCCTATTGCGGAACTTGGTTCTATCGGCAACCTGGCGCTGGCGGATCAACTGTTCAAACAACAGCTCTGGAAACAAGCTGCCGAACGCTATACACATGTGCTTGCATCCAACGATGCCGGGATCAAGCCACGCCGGGATGAAATCCTCTTCCACCAGGCCTATTGCATGTGCAAACTCGAAAACTGGGAACAAGCTGCCGATTTTTTCAATCGTCTTTTCAAGGCTCACCCATCCTCAAAGCTCCTTGGACAGGCCGCCTGTTTTTATTATGTAGCGGCAACGCACGTATATCACGCTGACAAAAACTCCAAAAACTATACTCGTTATATTTTTTCCATCAAACGATACCTCAAACTGTGCGGTGATCAGCAGGATGCTTGTGAGGCCCATTATCAGCTCGGATCCTATTACCTTGAACGGGGAAAAGAGACTGCAGCGCTGCAGCAGTTCGAACTGATCAAACCAAACACGCCTCGCTATTTGCAGGCACGCTTTCATATTGCGCGCGCCCGTGTCGATGCTTTTGAACGTCACTATGCCGGCGATGCCCACAACAATGCCGGGCTAAAAGCCCACCGTCAAGCAACACAGTCCATTAAAAAGTATGCCGCGGCGATACAACGTTCTAAAGCAAAAAATAAAGCGCAACTACGTGCATACGTTAATACGCTGCAGGCACGTCTGCTTATGGATGGTTCCAAGCCCGATTATGCAGGCGCGCTAAAACTGCTTCGCTCAACTCAGATTAATTCAGGTTCGCAAAACGCCCTGACAGCCACCGGCCTGCGAATCGAGTGCTATCAGCATCTGGGGGCAACAAATGAAGCTTTGCGCGAAATAGACACCTGCATTAAAAAAAATCAGCTGAACTCAGACGTATGGACGCTCCTACAGGAAACTGCCGGTCGCTTGTACGCGACATCAAAAGACTTAAGAAACAAACAGGATCATCGAGCATCAAACTATGCTGCCACAGCGCTGCATATCTATACGCTGCTTGCCCGTGAAGCACGGCGCAGCAGCAACCATGCGCAGTACATTGACGCCCTGAACCTGCGCATTGCCGAAATCAACCGCGATGAGAACCGAACCGAAACCGCCCAGGGGCTGTACGAAGAACAACTGGCCCGGGATTCATCTTCAGGCGACGCGCTCTATAATCTGGCTCTGATTTATGAACAGCAAATGAAATGGGATCAGGCTGTTGCAACCTGGCGTAAACTCACACGCGGCCTGGAGCCCGGAACACCCCGCTGGCTTGAGGCCCGCCTCCATACGATCACGAGCCTGAAAGCCCTCGGAAATATTAAACAGGCCTGTGATTACGCAACCATGACCCTGGTGCTGCACCCGGATATACCTGACCCGGAGTCAGCACAAACATTTAAACAGCTCAAAGATGAATTATGCGGGCCACATGCTGTTCAGTGAGCACTTTTTCTGTGCAGAACGCCTTGCAGGCAGGCTGTAGACACAGTCTTTTGCAATCATTTTTTGTGCTTGTGAAAACACCCTAAGACGTTAGGGCTGCACACATACATCCGCTAATTTTTTTGCGAGGGAGATCGCTTATGAAAAATCGCATGGCACGATATTTTTTTCTTGGCTGTTGTGTCGCCCTGGCACTCACAGCCTGCGGACCGCGGGGGTATCGCTACCATGGAGGCGGAAAAATTTCACAAAAAAAATTTAGTGCCGATCAACAGACATACCAACCATACCGCGACCAAAATACACTTGAGGCCTACCAGGACTTTTTACACAAACATCCAACGAACTCTTTCTGGAAGGTAGCACGTGATAAAATTGATATTTTAGAGTTCAAACCATATGAAAAACTGAATACGGTTGAAGGGTATCTTGAATTTAAAATGCTCTATCCGCACAATCAGAACATTAAAAAAGCCAATTGGCATATTGAACAGGTTGAAATCAGACGCTACGACAACCTTGACACTATTGCCGGATATCGTGAATTTATAGAAAAGTACCCTGATAGTATTTTTGTCAATAGCGCACATGAGCGCCTTCAAGAACTTACCTTCCGCAATCAGGACCGACAGCTTCGCAAACAATATGGGTTTGATCTGCTTAAGTACCGTTATGAAATCCGCAAAGCCGGTGCTTCTCACGATCCTCTCTGGAATTTCCAGGTTTTTGCACATGTACGCAAACAAAACGGCAAGGCTTCATTTGTTAGCCGACTACTCTACAGTACGCTGCCTGCCCTGCAGGAAAAATCAGTCCGTGAACAACTAAAAACAAAGGTGGTGGGTAAGTTGTTGAATATTATTGCAAGCCAGGGGATACGGGCTCTCAAACTGCCACAACCGTCTTTTGAAATTTACCATGCCCCTGAAGGACTCAATGCAAACGCCCGACTAATGCTCAGCTATACCGTGAAACCGGGCGGCCTGCGGCTGCTTGCCGCCGGAAAAACGCAGCCGTACGAGCTTTTAACTGCTTCTAAACCTATACCTGTTCCCGCCGCCTCTTCTGAATCGGCACAAGTAACAACCCGGCACGTAGACAGAACACCTAACTACGCATCCATCTATGCTCCCGTTACATCTCAAGCGGCTGTTAAGGCCACCAAACCGCCGACCGACCCCACAGAAATCATGCAGCGAGTCGCGACCAGCAACACGTTTACGGATGCTGTTTTTTCACGTCATTGGGAAACAACCTTCGCTAATGGGCGCAAAAAACAAATAGCCGTTATTGAAAAGCATCAATACTATAACGCTCGCGAAAGCATTCACAACGCGAGAGTGCTGCGTTATCTTGAAACGAAAACTACGCACAGGGACACAAAAAAAGATGCCGCTGCAATCCTGCTTCAACGCTCTCATAAGGGCAAAGAAAGATACTGGCATATTATGCATCGTGGAGACGCGGGCAGATCCCCCAGCATTGGGATATATCGCTATCAGGCTGAAAACAATTTTTTTCTTGAGCAATATGTTGACCCCCCCGTCAAATCAGAAACCCATAAACTGATCGCAATGACAACCTATCGCAACCGCCCAGCGGCGATAATCAAAAGTACTCCTAAAAAAAAGAAACCCTATTATGCCTGGCGTAAAAGCATAGTTGACCTTAAACGCTTTGTGCCCCTTATGATTGAATACTATGATGCAAAAGGCACTCTGCAAAAAAATGTAACTTTTACCTGGGAACAGCGCTTTGGTATCTGGTACTGGGATACAGCTCGATTCCAAAATCTTGAAAATGGCTCATTAACACGAATTAAAACAACCGACATACGTATAAATATCGGCTTGCATAAAAGAGACTTTCAACCCAGTGGACTGTCACGCATAACCGGCAGATGAAAAAATAGTAAAAATAAACTACTACCGCCTGAAGGAGAGAACTAAAACCACAGTAGAGGGTGAATTGTTTGTTGGTAAGGGGCAAAGGCTATTTAAAAATGTTTACAATGGGAGGCAAGGGTAATGAAAAAAATACTTTTAACGATCATGGTAGTAGCTTTTGTTTTTTTTGTTACAGTACCGGCAATGGCAAAAGGCGCAAAACCTCCGAAAAACCTCTGCATTGAAACAAAGCCTGGGGATAATCAAATTCCTTTGGGAATAAAAAAGGCGCGGATTCAAGTTCGAAGTGCAACAGCTAATGGTGTTTTGGTGTAGCGTTTTTTCACCCCGAAGAATACTTCATACGGGGATCTAAATCCAAGCACTTTTCTAGGGCGATG
>Ga0208648_1002689_pt1 | contig 12012 bp, 7 predicted proteins | sample AntAceMetag02UKL_FD_184772 | JGI IMG/M metagenome (GOLD analysis project Ga0208648, IMG submission 184772) | Saline lake microbial communities from Ace Lake, Antarctica - Antarctic Ace Lake Metagenome 02UKL (SPAdes) (version 2) | ecosystem: Environmental > Aquatic > Non-marine Saline and Alkaline...
GGATGAAATGGCTAATGATGCCACCTTCAGAGGTTATGGCCCGGAACAGGGATATGCTTTTTTAAGAGAAAAAATTGCAAAAAATGATTTCCAGGACAGAGGTGCGGATATTTCAGCCGATGAAATATTTGTCAGTGATGGTGCAAAATGTGATACGGGAAATTTCCAGGAATTATTTGCAAATGATATCAGGGTGGCCATTCCTGACCCAGTATACCCGGCATATCTGGATACCAATGTCATGGCTGGCCGCACGGGTGAGTATGAGGATGGCAGATATAATGGAATTGTTTATATGGAATGTTTAAAAGAAAATAATTTTCTCCCGAAACTTCCTGATGAGCGAGTGGATTTGATCTATCTTTGTTTTCCCAACAACCCTATAGGTTCCACTGCAACAAAAAAAGAACTAACCATATGGGTTGATTATGCTAAAGAAAACAAGTCATTAATTTTATTTGATGCTGCCTATGAATCCTTTATCCGGGATGAAGCGATTCCCAGAACCATCTATGAAATTAAAGGGGCCAGAGAAGTGGCCGTTGAATTCAGGAGTTTTTCAAAAACGGCAGGGTTTACAGGGACACGATGCGGGTTTACTGTGGTGCCCAAAGACTGTATGATTTTTAACTCAAAGGGTGAAAAAGTATCCCTCCATACCCTGTGGAACAGAAGGCACACCACCAAATTTAATGGGGTGTCCTATCCCGTTCAAAAAGCTGCGGAAGCCGTCTATTCAAAAGAGGGAAAAATCCAGGTCAAGCAACAGGTTGACTATTACCTGAACAATGCCGATATCATCAGGAAAACTATTGCATCTCTTGGATTTGATTATGTTGGAGGAAAAAACTCCCCCTATATCTGGATAGATGGAGCGGGCCGGGATTCCTGGGAATTTTTTGACTTGCTCTTGACCAAAGCCGGGGTCGTGTGTACACCTGGAGCCGGTTTTGGCAGGTGCGGCAAAGACTATATCAGAATCAGCGCATTTAACAGTCTTGAAAACGTGACATTGGCCATGGATCGATTGAAAGAGGCATTAACCGGAGGTCACACGTAAAATGAACCATTTTTTCAAAGTAAAAAGCCTTGAAGAAGTTATGGCGCTGACAGAAAAATTTTTTCCTGTTGAAACTGAAAAAATACCTGTTTCCAATGCTTTTTCCAGGGTTCTTGCCCAGGATATGATTGCAAAAAAAGATATGCCAGGGTTTATGAGAGCCACCATGGACGGGTATGCCGTTGCGGCAAGTTCCACATTTGGGGCATCTGAATCCAGCCCTGCCTGGCTTGATATTGCAGGAACCGTTTTAATGGGCGATATCCCGAAATTCGCTATTGCTCAAGGCCAGGCTGCAAAAATTTCAACGGGGGGAATGCTCCCCAAAGGAGCTGACAGTGTTGTCATGGTGGAACATGCAGAACTCATTGATGAACTTTCCGTTGAAATTTATAAAAGTGTGGCCCCTTTACAGCATGTGATTGATAAATCCGAAGATTTTTCAGAAAAAGACATTGTTTTATCCAGAGGAACCTTTATTCGACCCCAGGAACAAGGCCTTGCCGCAGGCCTTGGATTTACCCATATTGAAACCTTTAAAACACCAAAAATCGGTATCATTTCAACGGGAGATGAAATTATCCCCATTGAAGAAGAGCCTGTTCCCGGTAAAATCCGTGATATCAACTCTTATACCCTGTCCGGCTTTATCAATGAAGCCCATGCCATACCCGTTCGCTACGGTATTATCAAAGATGAGCCAAATGCCATTAAAAAAGCAATTGAAAAAGCCCTTAAAGAAACGGACATGGTACTTATTTCCGGTGGAAGCTCTGTGGGAACAAGGGATTTTACCATTGAGGTATTATCCTCGTTACCAGATACTGAAATATTGGTCCATGGCATGTCCATAAGTCCAGGTAAACCAACGATTCTTGCTAAAGCCGGAAAAAAGCCAGTGTGGGGGCTTCCCGGTCAGGTGGTCTCTGCCATGGTGGTACTCAAAATTGTGGTCATCCCTTTTTTAAACAGGCTTAAGGGGCTTGGACATCTGGACAGAACCATCAGTGTTCCGGCAAAGTTGACTCGAAATGTACCATCTGCCCAGGGCAGAAGGGATTTTGTCAGGGTTAAGCTTACAAAAAAGGAAAACCTGGTGCTGGCAAAACCTGTCCTGGGCAAATCAGGCCTGATCAGAACCATGATTCATGCAGACGGACTCCTTGAAATCGGGGAGCATGTTGAAGGCCTGGAAAAAGACACCATGGTAAATATCATTCTTTTATAAAAAAAATACAAAAACAAAAGAGATCATACCAATGAATTCCAAAAGAAACATATACCTAGACATGAAAAGTATTGAAGAGACAACAAAAATCCTCTTTGATCATTTTAAACATATTGTAACAAAAGTTGAAATCCTTGATGTGGTGAATGCAAAAGGCAGGGTCTTGGCCACACCTGCCATGGCAGCCATCTCTTCTCCGAATTTTCATGCCGCTGCCATGGATGGCATTGCCGTGGATGCAAAAATCACGTTTGGTGCAAATGAAGAAGTTCCCATCACCCTTTGTCCTGATAAAAATACCTTCTGGATCAATACGGGCCATGCCATGCCAAAAGGCACCAATGCCGTCATTATGATAGAGCATCTCAATATTATTGATGAAAAAAATATTGAAATTGAGGCCCCCGTATTTCCATGGCAGCATGTCAGGAAAATGGGGGAAGATATTGTGGCCACCCAATTGCTGTTCCCCCAAGGCCACAGGATCAATGCCCATTCCCTTGGCGCACTTCTTTCCGGCGGAATATTTAAGGTAAAGGTTTATAAACAGCCAAAAGTTTTGATTATACCAACGGGATCGGAACTCAAGCAATGGCATGAAATTAAAATAGACCAGCTCAAACCAGGGGATGTGGTGGAATCCAACTCTTGTGTACTGGGAGGGCTGTGTGAAGATCATGGAGCCCTGTTTCACAGACACCCCATGCTCAAGGACAATCTTGAAAAAATAAAAAAAGCTGTGAAAACAGCAACAAAACAAGATTATGATATGATTTGTATCATTGGCGGATCTTCAGCCGGGTCAGAGGATTTTGCAAAACCTGTAATTTCATCCCTTGGTGAAATTTATGTCCACGGGGTTACCATGATGCCGGGAAAACCCATGATGTTTGGCAAAGTTTTTGATATTCCTATCTTTGGAATCCCGGGATACCCGGTTTCCGCCATTGTTGCCTTTGAACTATTTGCCGGGCCCTTGTTGTTAAATATGCAAAAGCTTCCCAAAAAAGAAATAATATCTGTTCCTGTTTTCCCGGCAAGAAAAATTGCCTCAAAACTTGGTCTGGAAGAATTTTTAAGGGTAAAAATAGGTTCAGTGGATGGCAAACTGATAGCTTCCCAACTGCCCCGGGGATCAGGCAGTATCACCACCCTGACCGAGGCTGACGGCATTATCAGAATACCCACAAATATTGAGGGTATATCAGAGAATCAAAAGGTCATGGCCCAATTGTTAAGGCCGTTATCTTCCATTGAAAATACCATAGTGATAACGGGTTCCCATGATAATACCCTGGATATTCTGACGGATCAGATAAAAGGGGTGAAAGGCGATATCAGCATTTCCTCAAGCCATGTTGGCAGCATGGGCGGCCTTATGGCCATTAAAAAAAGCGCCTGTCATATGGCCGGGGCCCATCTTCTGGACCCTGAGGACGGCAGCTATAATATTTCATATATTAAAAAATATCTGCCTGACCAGAAAGTCTGGGTAATCAATCTTGTCATGAGGGACCAGGGGCTGATTGTGCCAAAGACAAATCCTAAAAATATTCAATCCATTGAGGATTTAAAAGACAAGGAACTGCAGTTTATCAATCGCCAACCCGGTTCAGGCACAAGGATTTTATTTGATTATAAACTAAAGACCCTTGGGCTATCAATTCATGATATTCAAGGGTATGAAAATGATGAATACACCCATATGTCTGTGGCCGTTGCCGTTCTGTCAGGAAGGGCGGATGCAGGGCTTGGCATCCAGGCGGCTGCCCGGGCTCTTGATCTTGATTTCATCCCCATTGTAACAGAAGAGTATGATCTTATTATCCCGGACAGATTTTATAAGACCCAAAAAATTCAGGCCCTGCTTGATATTATTCAGACAAAAAAATTTCAGAACAGGATACAGTCCCTTGGGGGATACGGCACCCAGAATACTGGCAACATTGTATATAGCTCGTGCCTGAACGAAAAGCCAGAAATATAATTTTTCAATTTGGGTTAGAGACTCGCAACTATTCGAGATTGTTTCAGGATTTAATTCAACTTTCGGTCTTAAGTTCTTGCAGACGGGGTCAGGCTTGTTTTATTGTGTTTTTATCAATAAATTTATATCAAAAATGCAATAATGCAAGCCTGACCCCACTCAAATCTGACAACTCCGAAAGTTGAGAATTTAAGTTAAAACGTAAAAGCTAAAAGCTTCTTTGCGCCTTTGCGAGCTAATAAAGGTCTTAAAATAAAAAAGGCCACAAAAAAATCAGTGTTAAAAACATAGCATTTTTTTGTGGCCTAAATCGTAATCAGGAAAGAACCACACCGCAAAAATGCAGTTCTTTTCCCTTGGTTTATCTTTTAATTAAAAGGGTCGAACCTCAACTCTTCTGTTTAATGCACGGCCGGCATCAGTGCCGTTTAATGCAACAGGTTTGCTAAATCCAAATCCTTCCGTTGTCATTCTGTTTGGCATAATACCTTTTCCAATCAAATAGTTTTTGACGGCCTGGGCGCGTCTCAAGGAAAGTTCCTTGTTAGACCCAGCTGAACCGATATTATCGGTGTGACCCTGGATGTCAATACTCATGACAGGTTTTTTCTCAAGTTTTGAGGCAATATCATCCAATAAATAATAGGCGCCCGGTTTGATCACAGAGCTTCCAGAGCCAAAAAGGACATCGCCAAGAACCCAAACCTCTTCTTTTACAATTTCCTTTTTCGGAACCACAACAGGTGCAGGTGCAGCTATTTTGTCCAGAAATACACTTTCAACAAAACATGCCACGTCTTCCGGGCTGTTTAACAACAAGTCTGCTGTTGTGTAAAACCCGCATTCTCCAGATGCGCCAAGGCATCCTCCAATTTTTGAGATCTCTTTTAGCAGGGCTTCTCCTTCAGGTGAATCCCCCACAAGGACAGTGTGAAAACAAATGGAAGGGCCATAGATTTCTTTCAATGCTTTTGCAGATGCCAGCACATTACCGGGCATCTCCTCACCGTCACTGATGATAACAACGGCATTTCTTTCGCCGGAAAGTCCTTTAAAGTCCCCCTGTGCATCATTCAGTGCTTTATACAGCGGGCTGGTACCGCCTGGCTCAGTAATTTTCTGAAAATTTTTGTCTAACTTAGCCGTAGAATATTTTTCCATTCCATAGATGAGTTCTGTTGAAGTATTTGATACTTTGGAAGAGTGACCAAAGGACCTTATACCTCCTGTCTGTCCCATCTCTGGAAGGGTTACATTTAGCTGGTTCACAACGGCCTTGGCCTGACTAAATTTTGTTACTCCCTCTTTGGGGTAAGCCATAGAACTTGATGAATCAAATATAAACAAAAAATTATCTACCTTTGAAGAGTAGGCTGCCTTATCGAATTGTACTGCTTCAAATGGCACCACTGGTGTACTCATCTGTTTTGCCGCGCATCCAAATAAAAATAGGAAGGCAAACAATGTTAATAAGCTTCTTGTTAAAAGTCTCATGTCTTTTTTCTCCTTTTGCTTTGTTAGTATAAAATGGTGTCAACCTAAAGATATCTAAACAACAGAATATTCTTTTTAATACAAAAAAACCAGAGTTAAATCAACCTTTCTTTTATGTCTTTTTTAATATCTTGCAATTTAGGCCTAAGAATTATATACGAGTTCTGTTTGTTGACCAGAATAAATAAAGAAATATGATGGGATATGGAATTATATCAAGGAATCATCCTCGGCATTATACAGGGGCTTACGGAATTTTTACCAGTAAGCAGTTCCGGGCATCTTGTTCTGGGACAGATTTTTTTCGGGATTACCGAATCACAATTAACATTTGATATCAGTGTTCATATGGGAACACTTCTGGCAGTTCTGGTGGTCTATGCTTCAGATATCCGGGCTATACTGGTTTCTGTGTTTGGGTTTATTTCAAAAGCTGTTTCATTAAAGCCCATGGCACATCTTTTAAAAGAAGATAAAAACCTTCAATTGGCAGGTTTAATTATAATTGGTTCTATTCCAACAGCATTTATAGGGCTTATCTTAAAACAGTTTGAGCATATCTTATTTGCCTCAGAGGTTTTAGTGGGATTTATGTTGATCCTGACGGGAACAATCCTGTGGGCCTCAAAAAATTTTTATTTCAGCAAAAGTAAAAAAGATGACTTTATCATAAAAAAGGCTCTTATCATAGGGGTGGGTCAGGGACTTGCCGTTATCCCCGGCATTTCACGATCCGGAACCACCATTGCTCTAGGAATGTTTTTGGGTCTTGACAGACATAATGCAGCTAAATTTTCTTTTCTCTTATCAATTCCAGCAATTTTGGGTGCACAGATATTAAGTATTAAAGATATGATAAACAGCGGACTTGTCATTGATCCTATAACCATATATGCTACAATTGCTTCGTTTATAACTGGATTACTTGCTTTAAAATTATTATTATCTTTGGTTCACTCGGGCAGATTTCATCTATTTGCCCCTTATTGCTGGCTTATAGGATCTTTGGTCCTTTTATCAAAATTCGTCTAAAGGAGGTATTATGAATCCTGGGATTTTCAGAGAATATGATATAAGAGGTGTTGCAGGCAAGGATATTGAAGAAGAAGATGTTGTAATCATTGGCAAAGCTTATGGCAGTCTTTTAAACAGGCAGAATAAAAAAATCATATCTGTTGGAAGGGATTGCAGACTGACCTCGGATAAATTTTCTCAATTGTTTATCCAGGGAATCATCTCCACTGGCTGCGATGTCATTGATATTGGAATCTGCCCCACACCAGTTCTCTATTTTTCCATACACCATCTGAACCTTGAAGGTGGTGCCATGGTGACTGCAAGCCATAATCCCCCGGAATATAATGGGTTTAAACTATTGAGTGGCACAGATTCAATTCACGGCCAGGGATTACAGGAACTTCGCATTATTTGTGAAAACAAAGATTTTTTTCAAGGCCATGGCAAGGTGACCAAAAAAGATGTCATCCCTCCTTATAAAGATTATATTTTAAATAATATCAAGATCAAAAAACCCATCAAGATCGGTATTGATTCTGGAAATGGAACGGGTGGAATCACGGCTCTCCCCATATTAAAAAATTTGGGGTGCGAGGTTTACGATATATATTGCGAAATGGATGGGACATTCCCCAACCATGAAGCTGATCCAACCCAGAAAAAAAATCTTCTTGATCTGATAAAACTGGTAAAAGAAAAAAATCTTGACCTTGGGGTGGGATATGATGGAGATGCTGACAGAATAGGTGTTGTGGACAAGAATGGTGGGGTGATCTACGGAGATCAGCTCATGGTTATCTATGCCAGGGAAATCCTTGGGCGAAAACCCGGGGCAACCTTTATCTCGGAAGTCAAATGCTCCATGGTCATGTATGATGATATTCGAAAACATGGCGGTAATGCCATCATGTGGAAAACAGGCCATTCATTGATCAAACAAAAAATGAAAGAAGAAAATGCAGAACTTGCCGGGGAAATGAGCGGACACATGTTTTTTAAGGACAGATATCTGGGATTTGATGACGCTCTCTATGCGACCTGCCGCCTGCTTGAAATTATTGCAGATACAGGCCTTGGGGTTGACGAACTCATCGCCGATCTTCCAAAAACCTTTACAACACCCGAAATCCGGGTGCATTGTCCGGATGAGATTAAATTTGATGTGGTGGATAAAATTGTAGCCCTTTTTAAAGCCAGGCAGGATGTGATTGATATTGACGGGTTAAGAGCATTGTACGATGATGGATGGGGACTTGTCAGGGCATCCAATACCCAGCCGGCCCTGGTTCTTCGATTTGAAGCCCTGAGCAAAAAAAGACTGGATGTAATAAGAAATGAAATTGAATCCGCTTTAAACATCATTATTAAGGAGATAAAATAAGATTTTTTAAAATCTTATCATTTAAATTTTATGGAGTTATCAGTACAGCAGCGGGATGCAGTAAATCATACCGGCTCCCCAGCACTTGTTGTTGCGGGAGCCGGTTCAGGTAAAACCCGTACCTTGACAGCCAAGTTTTCACACCTTGTCAACCTGGGCCATGATCCAAGAAAAATTCTTGCCATCACATTTACAAACAAAGCCGCCGGCGAGATGAAATCCCGGCTCATTGAGATGACAGGTCTTAATTTCCTAAATTTTCAATGGGTTAGAACCTATCATTCAGCCTGCCTTATGATTTTAAAACAACATTGTGAAAAATCAGGATACATATCACCCATACAGGTGTTTTCAGTCTATCAGCAGCAAAAGCTGGTCAAAGAACTCTGCGTGAAAAATAATATTGAAAAAAAGCATGCCAACAAAATTTTATCCCTTATCTCAAGGGCTAAAAATTTCGGCAACCCGGGAAAATATTTTGATTTAAAGCCTGCCTTTTTCAGTGTTAAAATTGAAGACCTGTTTGCCCAGTATGAAGAACGGCTAAAGGAAATGAACAGTGTAGATTTTGATAATATTCTTTTAAAAACAAGAGATCTTTTAAGGGATCACAAACAAATCAGGGACTTCTATCAAACCTACTTTTCCTATATTCTTGTGGATGAATACCAGGATACCAATAACCTTCAGGACGATTTAACCAACCTGCTTCTGGGCGACCACGGAAATCTTTTCTGTGTGGGAGATGACTGGCAGTCTGTCTATGGATTCAGGGGTTCCAATGTGAATCATTTTTTAGGGTTTGCAGAAAAATATAAGGATTCAAAAATTTTTAGGCTTGAAGAAAATTACAGGTCTGCAGATGAAATTGTTCAGGCAGCAAATGATTTAATCGATTATAACCCTGATAAAATGGATAAAAAATGCTTTTCCAAAAAAAAAGGCGGTGTGGTTGAAATTTATGACTTTATATCAGATTCACATGAAGCTGAATGGGTTGCCAGAAGGATTAAGGGATTAAATCGCCAGGGTCTGGGCATCGCCTATGATAAAATGGCAGTGGTCTACAGGACAAAGTTCTGTTCCCTTCCCTTTGAAAAGATCTTCAGGACCTACAGAATACCCTATAGCTTGAAGGGGTCACAGGGGTTTTTTGAAAGAATGGAAGTCCTGGATATTAATTCCTATCTGAGTGCTGCATTTTTCCCCAATGATGATGTATCCTTTGAGCGCATTGTCAACACCCCCAAAAGGGGAATCGGGCCATCAATGATTAAAAAAATGGCAGACATGAGAACCCAGGGGACAAGCCTCCAGGGTGCCGCCAGAATCATGGTCAAAGATCGGGTGTTAAGTAAAAAAATCCATGAAAACCTTTCCCAGGTTCTTGAAATCCTGGATGAAATAGTAGACTTGGCTCCTGCCCGGGCCATGGAAGTTGTCCTGGGAAAAACCAATTATTTTGAATACCTGGAGAAAAAAACAAAAACAAATGGCGAGTTTACTTCAAAAAAAGAAAATCTTGAGCAATTAATTCATACAGCAAGATCTAAAAATGATCTTTTAGAATATCTTGAAGAGGCAGCCTTGATCAGAGAAGATAAAGAAGATGAAGAGGACCCAGATTCATCCGGCGTATCCCTTCTCACCATTCATTCAGCCAAAGGCCTGGAATTTGATACAGTATTTATTGTGGGATGCGAAGAGCGTCTATTTCCCCATTGGCGGTCTATTGATGCAGGCGATAATGCGCTTTTCGAGGAAAGGCGGCTGATGTATGTGGCAATGACCCGGGCAGAAAGATTTTTATACCTGACACATGCCAATTATCGAAAAGGTGAATTTTCAACACCAAGCCGGTTTATTGATCAAATCCAGGAGTGCTTATCCTAAGGCTAAAAAATGGATCCCATGGCCCCACATTCTGTTAAAGAACCACTGTCCCAGCTTGCGATAAAGCTGTTCAGTAATTGGAAAAACATCATACCTTCGGACCGGAAAGGTATATTTATAACCCTGTTTTTTGCTATTTTCACAACGGTTACAGGGGTTGGAATCGTGGTGCCGCTTCTTCCTGTCTATGCAAACGACCTGGGAGCCACAGGGATATATGTGGGAATGATATTTGGTTCATTTTCCATATCCAGGATCTTTCTTCTGCCTGTTTTCGGGAGGCTGTCCGATCAAAAAGGACGAAAGCCCTTTATTGTGGCAGGCTTAACAGCCTACACACTGATTTCATTTGCATTTATATTTTCAAAGAATATAGAAACATTGATAATATTGAGATTTATCCAGGGCGCAGGATCTGCCATGATCATGCCAGTGGTTCAGGCCTATGTTGGGGAGATCACGCCTGAAGGTTCGGAAGGGTATGCAATGGGACTTTTTAACCTGTCCATGTTTTTAAGCTTGAGTCTGGGGCCCTTGATGGGTGGCGGAATAAAAGATATATGGTCCCTTGATGCTGCATTTATCTGCATGGGCCTGCTGTCAGGCATTGGCCTGTTATTATGCATTTTTTTCCTGCCTGCAGCCTCAGAAGAAAAAGTTAAAACAACAGGAAATAAAATAATTCCATGGTCCAATCTTATAAAAGACAGAGGGCTTATTTCCATTTTTATATTCAGGTATGCCTATACAGCCTGTATCGGGGTGATATGGTGTTTCCTTCCCTTGTTTGCAGACATTGAATTTGGTCTTTCCAGTTCATTAACTGGTGTACTTGTGATGCTGGGTGTATTTATATCAGGACTCCTTGGTTTACCCATGGGATATGTTGCAGACAGGGTAAATAAAAATTTGATGATTATTTTTGGCGGAACACTATCAACCATTGGAATGTTACTGCCGTTCTGGGCATCGTCTTTTCAAGATCTGGTGATTGCCGTTTCAATATTTGGAATCGGTGGTGGTATTTCCTCGCCGGCAATCATGGCCTATTCCGTCATTAAAGGAGATACAAAAAAGGCCATGGGATCTGTCATGTCCATCATGACAGTGGCGCACAGTCTGGGCATGCTGACAGGTTCAATGGCAGCCGGACTTGCCATGGACTATTTAAGTTTGAGACTGTCTTTCCCATGCGGAACGATTATCATGGCCCTGGGAACTCTATGTTTCTGGATAATAGTGGACAAAAAATATTTTATAAAAAATTAGAGCTCTTCATAATTTTTACCGCGCAAACATTAAAATTTTTTGGGGAAGGATCAAAGATGATCAGATCGGCATTTATTAGATTTGGCAATGTTGCCATTTTTAATAAATGGTTATGGAATGAATATTTAAACCCTGCTCATATGATTTACCATCTCCTCCAAAATAGACGGATGTATAATTTCTATATTCCATTTTTCTGTCATGGTAATCGCGGTGAAGCCGCCGGGGACTTTAAAAATAACCGGTCGCACCCGGTTCATTCTTGTCGTTGGAATTAAGTAAGCTGTCCCCGGAATTCCATTAAGTAAGCTGTCCCCGGAATTCCTCCGGAATTCTGTGTTTTTAAGGGTGTTGACCAAAAGTTTTATTCTGGCGGCGTTTCAATTCAAATTGGTTAAACTCGCCTGGCGAAATTTTTGTCCTGTACAATGTTGAAAAATAATAATAATATAGGCCATTTTTTTAATTATTATTCAAATATTATTTTGAATAAAATATAAAGTTGATTGAGTTTGCCATGATTAAATTATATGCCCATCGCGGGTCACCTGAAAAAGAACCAGAAAATACTATTGTATCCTTTAAAAGGGCAATTCGTGAGAAGGCTGAGTGAATTGAGTTTGATGTCCGGAAAGGAAAGAAAAAGCATCTCTATGTAGTTCACGATGACAATCTTCAGCGGA
>Ga0208648_1002691_pt1 | contig 12008 bp, 11 predicted proteins | sample AntAceMetag02UKL_FD_184772 | JGI IMG/M metagenome (GOLD analysis project Ga0208648, IMG submission 184772) | Saline lake microbial communities from Ace Lake, Antarctica - Antarctic Ace Lake Metagenome 02UKL (SPAdes) (version 2) | ecosystem: Environmental > Aquatic > Non-marine Saline and...
TGAAGAAGGGATGGGCTTCTCGCGTCGTTCCAGCAGGGGCCTTCCTATGGCCTGCGTGTGCCCTTTACACCGACGACACAGACTGCGCTAGAACAGCCACTTGAGATGTTGTGAGTCCAATTTGCGCGTTGGATTCAAGCCTTAATATCAAGATTGCTGCGCGCAGACAGACCTTCTTTGAACTCACAGACGCCGATCGATCGAAACTCAGCCATCACGGCTCTGCTCCTCGTTGCAGTCTGGCTGATTGCCCGCGCGTATCGCAGGCGGAGGAACCAGCCGCAAGAGGAGATCCAGAACGTTCTCATCGCAAATCAGGATTTTCAGACACTTCAAGACCTGCTCGGCCAAACCGTCGTCCCACTTGCAGACGTAACTGCACAAATGCATATCGATTGGTGGACACGGGGGACGATGCGTATCGTCGATTTGAGGTGGTCGGGCAGTCGGCGCACCGTCTACCGATCATTCAGAAGGCGGCGATGTCTGGATCTTCTTGCGTTCCTTCAGGAGCAGGGGCTAGACGCTCAATAAGGCCCGATGGCCACACACACAGGAGTGAAGAACCCCGCAGCAAGCTACGGGCATTACTAGGCAAGATCTCACAAATCTAGGCGAACTTGATCGTAATGGGTTGCCTTCTCGATACAGAGAGAACGTCGCACACAGGTTGCGACGCTACATCCGCCCCTTTGTAGCGTAACGAACCCTGCGGTGTATCCAGCGGAGCTCTTTTGTGATGGAGCCAAACCAGGAGACAGTTCTAGATGACCAAGACAAGCAAGAGAGAAGGCCGAGGCACGTGGGCAATTGGCGGCACAACACTCATGGGCTTGGGCGTTGGCTTCATCTTTCTCACAACGTCTGTTCTCATCTTCATCGCGTCCCTGTTGATCGGAATTGGACTCGGACTACTCGTGGCTGCGCTGATTCCCCCCAACGAAGGATGATCTGTCGATAGTCGGAGCAACCCGCCTGTGTTAGAGCTACTCCAGTAAGTGATAAATCTCTCCAGCTTGATGGAGAGGACGTCGCACACAGGCGATAAACCTGCAGGGTTTGCGACGCTACATCCCTATACCAAGTACACGATTATTTCTGTACTAGCATGGCGAGCCAATCGCGCGCGTTTGATCAGGAGGCTTCAACCTCATCGTCGACAGCCCTGATACCTAAGCTACCTTGCTGAGATGAATCCGATCCCATCTGGGTGGATGCCAGCCTCGAAGCGCTGGATCTCCTTCAATGACTGCACGTCGATCACCGACACATCATTCGTCTTGTTGTTGGCGATATACGCACGTGCGCCTGTTGGATCAAAAACGATGCCTCCTGGCCAGCGCCCGACGGGAATGCGCTTGATCTCCCAATGCCTTTTCGTGTCAATCACGGACACATCGTGTGACGTGCGGTTCGCAGTGAATGCCAGCGCTCCATCAGGAGAAAAGACCAATCGAACCGGCATCTCGCCAATAGGATGCTTGGCGATGAGTCCGTGGTTCTCCGTATCAAGCACGTAGAAATTGTCCTCGTCCTGATTAGCCACATACAGAAATTCTCCCGATGGGTGGACGGCCACACCTTCTGGCTTTCTGCCCACACTGATGTGCTTCTCTATCTCGTCTGTCTCGGTATTGAACAACGAGATGCTGTTCGAGCCGAGATTGGGGATGTACAAGTACTTCCAGTCAGGCGTCGGGGCGAGCATGTGTGACAAGCGCTGGCCGGATGGCACGATCTTCAACAGTTGATGCGACGGCCGGTCGTAGATGAAGATCTTGTTGGCATAGGTGACTGCAACATAGAGCTTCTGGCCGTCAGGTGAGATCTTGATGTCATGAGGGAACTGAAATTCCTCATGTTCGATTCGCTCCATTTCCTCCATAGCCGTTGTGTCGATGATCGATAGGCTGTTACCTACGGCATTGGATACATACGCCGTGCCGCCATCTGCTGTGATGGCAATTTCGTGCGGATGCCCGCCGACGGGAAGCACCCGTAAGCTCTTCCCTCTCTCCACATCAATGAAGGATACGCTGTCTTCGTCCTTATTGAGAACGATCAATCGGTCTACCGTCATCATTGTCGCCCCTCCGTTTACTATTTCATGCTACGTGATCCAGCGGGATCATGCTTCGCTTCGCATCCAACACACGGCAGATCCCAGTCTTCTTGCCTTCCCGATCAGACGCCAAAGCTGGCAAGACACTTGAATCGTACATATCTGGTATTATGAGCAAGAATTGAAGCCATAGACAGCTCATGAAAGAGGTCTCAATAGCTCAGCGAAAGCGGGTGGAACTATTTCTCGAGTATTGATCGTCGATGATGAACAGAGCATACGAATCAGCCTCAGCGCATTCATTGAGATGGACGGTCACGAAGTTGCTCTTGCCAGCACAGCCGCCGAAGCTCTGACTCTCTTGAGCGAGGACCCCTTCGATGTTGTCGTCTCTGATATTGTCCTGCCGCGCAAGACGGGCATCGCGTTGTTGGGCGACATCCGCAAACTCCAACCCGATCTACCTGTGATCATGATCACGGGCGAGCCTGAAGTGGGCACGGCTGCCAAGGCCGTCAGGAAGGGAGCCTTCGATTATCTGTCCAAGCCGGTTTCTCGTGAAAATATCACAAGAACGGTCGCTGCCGCTATCGAGAAGAAGGCTCTGCTCGACAAGAATCGCAAGTTGGAAGAAGAAAACCGCGCCTATCGCGCACAGCTAGAAGAGCGCGTTAAGGAGAAGACGCAAGAGGTATGGGCGGAGAGAGACAAGTTAAGTTCTGCATTCACGGCAATGAAAGATGGCATCTACATCGTCGATCCAGAACACAATATTGAGTTTGCCAATGCGGCACTTGCGTCGCAATTCGGCCCCTTTGAGGGACGCAAGTGCTATGTCTATCTTCACGATCGCGATGACGTGTGCCCTTGGTGCCACAATGAACAAGTCTGGGCTGGCGAGACCGTGCAATGGGAGTGGACATCCCCAAGGAATGGCAAGACCTATGAACGTTTCGATGCACCATCAGAGAATGCGGATGGCTCAACATCCAAACTCTCTATTTTCCACGACATCACCGAGAGAAAACAGGCACAAGAGAGCGAACTAGAGCACTACAAGAACATCGGCCTCCTGTCTGAGGCTGCGATTCGATTTGTCAGCTTCCCAGCAGACGAAGACATCTATGCCTACATCGCAGAGACAGTTAGGAAACTCACCGGAGAAGTGATTGTTATTGTCAATTCGATCAACGAAGCGGGAGACGTCCTGACCAATCGCGCCTTACTAGGATTGGGGAAATTCGCCACTCAGGTCGCGCGACTGATCGGAAGGAACCCAAAGGGGATGACTATCGTCCCTCAAGATGACGAGCTACTGTATCTCTCTGACAGGAAGTTGCACGACAGCAACAAAAGCCTCTACGTAATTTCGCAGAAGTCAGTACCTAAACCCATCTGTGCTGCACTTGAGAAGCTCTACAATATTGGCAAAATCTATACAATCGGTCTTGCACGCGAGAACCACTTACTAGGAACCATCGTTATTATTCTCTCCACAGGTCAAACCCTTCAAGCTTCTGAGTTCATCGAAGCACTCGTGAATTTGGCGTCCATAACATTACAGCGACGGGAAGCTGAGGATTCGCTGCTGGCAAGCAAGACACGATTCAAGAACTTTTTTGAGAATCAGCCCGCTCTGTGTTACATGGCTTCTCCTGAAGCCATCATTCTCGATATCAATACGACCGCGCTGAATGTCCTTGGATATGAGAAGAGCGAGCTGATTGGTCAACCAGCATCGATGCTCTACTCGGCCGAATCTGCGCAACGCTATCCAGATCTCCTCGCGGAATGGAAGCAACAGGGCCACGTTCGCAATGAGGAGATGACCCTTGTCTCCAAGACGGGCCAAGAGCATATCATCGTGCTTAGTTCGGACACCGTTCGGGATTCGGAAGGACACATCCTAAATTCACTCTCAGTCCTACTAGATATCACAGAGAGGAAAGAAGCCGAGCAGCGCCAGCGAAGGCTGCTCGATAATATCATTGAATCTGTATCCATGATGACACAGGTAAGAGATCCCTACACGGCGGGCCATCAGAAGCGAGTCGCAGAGTTGACATCCGCCCTTGCAGAGCAGCTTCAGCTAGACAAGGTAAAAACGGCCGGCCTGCGCGCTGCCAGTCTACTGCACGATATTGGGAAACTGGCTGTCCCATCTGAGATATTGAGCAAACCATCGACTCTCACAAAGATAGAGTACGAGATAGTCAAGGCCCACGTAAACGTGGGAACCGACATTCTCCGAGAGATCGACTTCCCATGGCCAATCGCCGACATCGTGCTGCAACATCACGAAAGGCTCGATGGATCAGGATATCCGCAAGGCCTCATAGGAGAAGACAACATCCTCCTTGAAGCACGGATTATTGCCGTAGCGGATGTTGTCGAAGCGATGTCATCGCATAGACCCTATCGCCCTTCTCTTGGCATCGCCGCAGCTCTAGAAGAAATCGACAACGGCAGCGGAACGAGATTTGACGCAGCAGTCGTTGCAGCATGTCATCACGTGTTGAAGAACGGTTTCCAGTTCAAGGCTGTGTAATCTGACAGATTAAGCGTGCCTTCTTGCGGGCCCTTCTTTTGCGCTTCTCTTGTGATAGAATCGTAGGCAATCAGGAAAGAAGGTGAGTCGATGTTGCCAAATAGGCTAGCGCGATTGATGACTTGGGGCCTGTTGCTCGTGAGCCTGTCGCTCTTTGTGGCATCCGTTGATGTCACAGCCGCCCAATTGGGTGATGTGACGATCACGCTAGAAGACTACAAGTACCGACAGAATAAGGACCGAACCAAGTTCGTGTATCGCGTCAGCTCGTCGACACGCCCGAACGACCAGGCTTGGATTCTCGAACTGGGCGACTGCATCCTGCCAGAATTCGTGAATGAAGCTCTGACTTCGCCATTTACCTGGACTGAGGAGCCATTTCAAGGGCTTCGATTTGTCCGTACGCGGCGGAGCCAGAAATTCGTAGTATGGCTGAGCGGACAGTGGGACAAAGGTGTTGCCAGTATGGCACTCATTACCGGAACGGCAGGCAATGAGGAGATACTTATCGGCGAAATTGATGGCCCCTATTGTGTGGGCTCATCGATCGCGCTGGAAATCACTGCTGGGGCAGGCATATCCTTCCCCCCGATCAGCGGGCCCGGCTTGTTCCTGGCAGATCAGGAGACAACCTTGCGGGTAACTAGCAGCAGTTCAGGTTGGACTCTGAGTCATTCCCTAGACCTGACGATTCCCACTGGGGCATGGGCTGAGACAGTAGAAAGAATGTTCCTATTGACTATGTCCCCATTCGCTGCATTGGAAGGGACAGCAGACATCCAGGTAGCCTACACACTGAACCCCAATGAAGAAGATTTTGGTGGCCTGCCTCAGGGGGACTATGTGATCGGCATTACGTTTGTTGTATCCACGGACTAATCTCATCGCTCTCCAGAAGCCACAAAATGACAGGAGCCAGATCATGACAATCAGAAGAGTTCGAGCGCTGTTTCTCATCCTTGCCGTTGTGACAAGTGTGAATTTGTGCGTCCTCGGTGTACGTTGGTCTCCAGCCGAGCTTGATCTGGCTCAAGATCCGGGTACTGAAGAGACCTATCAGCTGCTGCTAACCAACGACTCGGACGAACGCGTCACACTGACAATCTATGTCGGTGATTGGCAACGAGATGAAAATGGGATCAACGATTTCGGTGTCCCCATGAATGGCGCACGCTGGGAGTTCACACAGGCGTTCTCCTCCGGTGATCTTGTGGAGCTTCGCTACACAGTTCAGTTGCCAGATGAAGGCAGTGTCGACGTGCAAGGGACTTTCCGCTCGTGGTCTCCCCAGATGATTGAATCGATTGTCGGTGCCGAACAGATCTCTTCATCTGCCATCGAGCAGCCTGATCCGTACGTATCTAGCCTGTGGACAACGATTACGCGCTCTGTCGAGTCCGTTGATGCCGATGGCATCGCATCGATCGTCCTTACACTTCGCGTCGGCCTTGACTTTGAAGGTCTCACAATCGAAGAGACCTACGCCCAAGGAATCCAGATCATAAGCTTGGATGCTGCCGGAGGTTCTTTCGACACTGTGAACCGCTCCAATGCTGATTGGATCAGTCTATCTCACCCCCAGGTCACCCTCGATCCAGAGGAGAGCCGGGAGATCGCGATGACAGTCACCATGCCTCCGGACTATTCAGGCAGCTCTTGGAGCATCATCTACGCCGAGAGCCGGGTTGTCGCTACAGGAGATGGCTCAGGAACGCAAATCCTAACCCTCGCTTCAGTAGGGATGAAGGTATTCACTACGGCTCCGGGAACCGAGGTTATGGCTGGAGAGGTCACCTACGTACGGGAGCAAACAACCACGCCATTGGCAATATCTGCGGCATTCTCCAATACTGGGAATGTACAGCTGGTTGTGAACAGCAGGCTTCAGATCATCGATCAAACAGGCGAGGTCGTCCGAGATGTAAGATTCTCTGAGTACGGTCGAGACTACTTCCGGATTCTGCCTGGCAGCCAGCGAACCATCACCATAGCTGACGAAGCTGACATGCCGCCACTTCCCATCGGTATCTATCAAGCCATCTTCAGCTTCGACTTTGGTGGCGATAGCGACATTGCCGGCGTGCGCGCCTTCCGAGTGAAGTAGTCCTGCGCATTGGTTTCCGACACACGTCACTCGGCAAGGCCACACACGTTCTACGTTTTCAGCCGCGCTGCAAGTATTCTGCCGCAGGAGGATGGAGAAAACTGAAGCAAGAGATTCAGAGATCTTGCAGACGAGTCCTAAGTCGTGTATTCTCCGCTCTTCATCCGTGTTAGCGGAGTCGTCGAACAGGATGAAGGAGACGGCTTGCTCGCGCAGTTATAACGTAGGAGTGATTCAGCGAACTGCTGGCGCTTGATGTCTAAGACCGATGAAACTAAGGAACAATGGTTTTGTAGGTCATTGATAAATGAATCGAGATACCGCAGGGAAAGTCCCTGCACAGTTGTACGTATGTTAAAGATGCAGCGGACGGTCCGCTGTAGTGGTCAAATATCCTCAGCGAGAAGCATTTACCAAGGCAAACTGCTCGAAAGAGTGGGGCGCAAAGCTACGGACCTTCTAGGCAAAGCTCTTCAATGAGCATTGTGATAAGGGCAAACCAGAGGTGACTCTGGGACGCAAAACCACGGGTCTTGCAAGCACGATGTGCTATAGCAAGATAGCCGAGCTGCCGCAGCGCCTAATGGTGGCCGAGTCGCTAGATGCACTCATATACCCATTAGGAGGTGCTTTCAATGAGGATTCTTAAAGCTTTTGGTATGACAATGTTGGTTGCAGGATTGGTTCTAGGTTTGGCAGTCGCAGTTACAGCGGCATCCGATTCGGTTTTCGTGAATGCTTCATTCACGATTCCGTCATGGATCTCACTGTCTGTCGTCGGAAATGGCGACGTCGGCTTCGGTTCTATTGCCGGTGGCGGCGGCTATGCAGGCGACAACACGACTGACCTTCGTGTATTGAGTACAACCAGTTGGTCAATCACAAGCGCTATTCAGTGGTCCAACCCGGCAACGATCGTTCCCGTCGGCGCCAGTACCACAGTCATCGAAACCGCTCTTGGGATTCCGTATAACACCAGCGGAACTTGGGGAATCTCCAGTCCAACGGTCAGCTATACGATGAACATCACGGACGACGACATGACTAGCCTGCCTGTGGGCGACTACAGCTTGGTCATTCAATATACAGCCACAACGGACTAGTCCGGAGGCGAGTACATACCAAGAAACGTTCTGTGATAGAGGGCGGGATTACCGCCCTCTATTTCTTTTTCACCCTATCCTATCTCGGTTCATACACTGCATGGCTCATGACTCTTCGTCGCCATTTTAATTGCTCGCGCAGACAGAGAGAGTTTCGGTCTCATCACGCAAAAGCATCTGTGTCGATGAAACATCTCAGAACCAGCATCACCGCATTCACCCTCACTTCGGCCAAGTGCTCATTCGCGTCCCTTTCAACCAATCCGCGCCACGCTAGCGCCAACTGCTCATTGACGGACACGGCTTCCTCGCCTACTCTTCTGAATACGGAGCAAGGAGGTAGCCATGAGTACGAGCAAGCTGTATCGAAGCAAGACAGATCGAAAGATTGCTGGCGTATGTGGTGGATTGGCTGAGCACTTCAATCAAGATCCACTTCTGATTCGTATCGGATTTTTCGTATTCGCTCTCTGCGCAACGGCTGGAGTCTGGGCCTACCTTCTCCTGTGGCTCCTCGTTCCAGAGGAATAGCAAACAACTAAGGGGTCAGATCTTGCCTTTTGCTGTTTTGCGCCTGAACGCGCGATGCGATTCGGCTGATTGTTGAGTAGTGAAGCCCGAGAAACTCCTGCAGCTCCGAAAGTGAGTACTCATGGATACGCGTCGCCTCATATATCCTCTCATCCCGCAGTAGCTTCGTTCCTGCTCCGCTAAACAACTCATCGAGCGATGGCCTCGACAGCAGCCGTTCACGCCGTGGAATTTCCCTTTGCAACGCAGAATCCCGCATACGCGGCGCCATCTCATCCACAAACTCGTCCGACCCGATCAAGACTCCACCTCGAAGTCTGCCCCAGAGATCAACGCCAAGCCCCTCTTCCACAAACTTCCGGTAGCGCCTCGCTGCGAGTTTCCGCTCATCACCAAACTGGGCCAGCAGCCACTCTGTACTCAGAAACGATGGTGCTGGTTGCTCGCCTGCCGTCGCTGCATAGCTGCTCCATGGCCAGTCACTTGGTCTTGGCACCATCTTCGCTCGGACTGGATTCAATACCACGTACCTCGCCAATTCAAGCAAGTGGCTTTCTTTCTCGACCAGGATGGACTTGAACCGCCCCTGCATCACATGCCCCCCTCGATCATGATGTCGATTGAAGCTCTGTGTGTAGACCCCATTAAGCTGGCGCATCCCACGTGACAGATTCGCTTCCAACGTCTCGATAACAAGGTGATAGTGGTTGGACTTCAGACAGTAGGCATGGCAGTTCCAATGGAAACGAGAGACCACATCTCCAAGCACCATCAGAAACTTCTGTCGATCCCCGTTATCAACAAAGATCGTCTGCTTTGCATTGCCACGAGAGGTTACGTGATAGACTGCGCCCTCGTATTCGATCCTCAGTGGTCGTGCCATAGGTGCAGCATAGCGACAAGAATGTCAAATGGCAAGATCTGACCCCCTCTCCTTCTTTCACACGGATATCGGTTTATACAATTCCCCGAGCTAAGGGCTACGTTGCTTGATAAATCTTCGATGCTCGCTGTTCAGACAAACCTCAGCCTCGTTGGTTCGGATTTTCCGCTCTGCTCTCAAGTTGCTAAGACAACGTTTGGGGCGTATGCTGCTTCAATTCCCAAGACGTACGATGTCTTCATGAGATCCAGGAAGTGAATCATATGAACGGTCTGCTCGCTACAGGTTTGGCAATCATGCTCGGGTACGTTATGGGCGAAGTTGCCAAGAAGATCGGACTCCCAAGAGTCAGCGGCTACATTATCGCAGGTCTTATGCTGAACCCTCGCATTTCTGGAGTCGTGTCAGGCGCGTTCGTCGATTCAATGGGGACAGTTACCGACCTTTCTCTCGCCATTCTCACCTTCGCCATTGGCGGCACGTTGGCCTTTGGCCCTGTGAAAGAACTGGGCAAGAAGATCCTCTTCATTGCACTGGGTGAAGCACAGCTCTCAGCCTTTCTGGTAGCCGCTGGCTGCATGGCGACACTTCCCTTCCTTATTCCGAACTCTGGCGGATTCTTGACAACGATTGCACCACTATCCCTTCTACTAGGAGCCTTGGCCTCTCCCACCGACCCATCAGCCACACTGGCCGTTGTTCGCCAATACAAAGCCAAGGGCATGGTCACATTCAGCATCATGGCTGCAGCAGCTCTCGATGATGCATTGGGCATTCTCAACTATAGCATTGCCGTTGTCCTGGCCATTGTCTTGACAACGCACCACATCGGCGGTGTCAGCGTACTCCTTGAACCGCTACTAGATATCGGCGGAGCCATCGCTCTTGGCGCCCTCGCCGGCTTTGCCTTCCGCTTCCAACCCAAGTGGCTTCAAGGCGAGAATAAGGGCCTCGAAATCTCTCTGCTACTAGGCACTCTGGGTATTTGCTACGGCGTAGCAGCTGCCTTGGGCCTGGACCAATTGCTGGCAACCATGGCCATGGGAATTACTGTTGTCAACACAGGATCTGAGCAGGATCGACATCACGTTTTTGCGCTACTTGAGGAATCCGTTGAGCCCATCATCTTCATTGTCTTCTTCACAGTCAGCGGCATGCTCCTCGATGTCGCCGTTCTGTTCCAGTACCTGCCCGTCGTGCTTCTATTCGTGGTCTTTCGAACGATCGGCAAGCTGGGCGGCGCCTATCTAGGAGGCCGCCTCGGCCACGCATCCCCGGCAGTACGCAAATATGCCGGATGGGGACTCATCCCCCAGGGCGGCATCGTCATCGGTCTGGCCCTTCTCGTACAACAAGAAGCAGCCCTTGCTTCAATCAGTGTTATCCTGCTCAACGTTGTCATCGGTGCGACGGTCATTCATGAACTCATTGGACCGCTCACTGCGAAGATCGCCATCATGAAGGCGGGAGAAGCGACGCGAACGAAGTAGATATCGTTCTGTTCGTGTGCGCCATGTCTAAAGCTGCGAGCAACCTGTGCGCTATCCTTCGCTGGCGGCGCTAGCAGGATCCTGTTGATAGAACTGCTTCAACTCGCCATAGAGCTCGGGATGAAGCTGTCGCAACTGGCGGGGTCGCTGAAAAAAACATTCAGTCACTACTGCGAAGAACTCCGCTGAATTGGTTGCGCCATATGCATCAATATCTGACGGCTGCCGCAGACGCACCCGCTCGCGCAGCACATCAAACTCTCGGCCGAGAATCCTCGCCCAGGCGATGTACATGGAGGCTTCAGGCAACACGGGCGCGCCATCAAAGGCACCATCTTCTGCATCGAGCTGATGAGCAAACTCGTGGAATACAACATTGCGACAATCATGAATATCCGACGCACCCCGCAATGCGCCATCCCAAGAAAGAACAAGGGCACCCCGTGCCGCCGTCTCTCCAAGGCGAACTTGCTGGCGTTCGTCAACAACTCCCATTTCGTCTCGCTGGCTATGAACAGCCACGTACTCATGCGGATACACGATGATTGAAAAGAGACCGGGATAGTAATCCGTCTTTCTGTGTAGCAATAGGAGGCAGGCTTGCGCGGCAATCGTCACACGGATCTCGTCAGTCATTCGCAGGCCTGCTGCTCCTTCGAACGTCTTCTCAGCCAAGAAGACTTGGATATGTCCGCGAAGTTCGTCACGGTCATCCGCCGAAAGCCGGGAATAGCGCTGGAAATTCCGTGTCAGAATATCCAACCATGCGCCTGGGAATGGCTGGCTGCGAGTCTTCTCTCTACGACGACGTTTTAAGATGGTCGATCCCTCCTCCGATGCCCGGTGGCAGAACATGGCATCCTACATGGATGACGCTCCAGGAACAACGAAGAGCGATCACAAGAGGCCGTCATCCGCTTCTTGGGGGACAACAACACGGAGCCAAAGAATACGGCTGAACAGCAAAGGTCCATGGACTCGCCAATAGGAGGGTCGGCGCCAAGTGATAGGAAGAACCCGGATAGCGAAGCGAGCACACCCAGGAGCGGCGCGATCAAGAGACCTTTCTTGGTGTCGTAAGCTCATTGGAATGCCGCAGACGCAGGCACGATCTCACAAATCTAGGTGAAATTGATCGTAATGGGCTGCCTTCTCGATACAGAGCGAACGTCGCACACAGGGATACGACGCTACATCCCCCGCCCCTTTGTAGCGTATAACGAACCCTGCGGGTTCGCGACTTGCTGCCTGACGTAAGGATTCCTCCTGACATGTTCAACTAGCACT
>Ga0208648_1002692_pt1 | contig 12005 bp, 6 predicted proteins | sample AntAceMetag02UKL_FD_184772 | JGI IMG/M metagenome (GOLD analysis project Ga0208648, IMG submission 184772) | Saline lake microbial communities from Ace Lake, Antarctica - Antarctic Ace Lake Metagenome 02UKL (SPAdes) (version 2) | ecosystem: Environmental > Aquatic > Non-marine Saline and Alkaline...
CAGCAAATATCATCTCGATAACTGGGTTGACTGCATGAGAAACAGAAATTTTATGCCTAATGGGCATATTCATACCGGATTCTGGCATTCAATAGCTGCTATAATGGCCACACGTGCTTATCGTGAGAATAAAAAGCTTTACTGGGATCGTACCAAAGAAGAGATTGTTGATTATCCGGTTATGAGCTGATAATTACTAATTTCACTTATTAATACATGTAATCAAAAATGTATTATGATGAGAATTAAAGAAAATAAACTACTGAAAAAAATCCTCATTGGGTTTAACAGCAATTGGCCCCGGCTTATTCTTGATTGGCTATAACATAGGCACCGGAAGTGTTACCACAATGGCCAAGGTAGGTGCCGAACATGGTATGATGCTAACCTGGGCATTGGTACTGTCCTGCATTTTTACTTATATCTTAATGGTAGCCTACGGAAAAACTACTTTGGTTACAGGTAAAACAGCACTGTATAATATCAAAACTAATTTCAAATATGGGAAAATATTAGCCATTTACATCCTCATTGCATTGGTAGTCGGAGAACTTCTGGCACTGATGGGAATTTTCGGAATTGTTGCCGATCTGATACAGGAAGCATCCCGAATTATATGGGGCGATAATGGATTTAGCACTCTTAAAATAACTTTTATCCTGGTGGTTATTTTATATGCTTTACTATGGAAAGGCCATTATAAATCTTTCGAAAAAGTACTGATTTTCTTTGTAATACTGATGGCACTCTCATTTATCGCCGTATTTTTTATGGTAAAACCCGGTATCTCATCAATAATTAGTGGACTGGTACCAAATATCCCGAAGTCACCAGGATCGTTTCGGTTAATTGCAGCAATTGCCGGAACAACATGCTCAGCAGCTGTTTTTATTATGCGCAGTACTGTTGTAGCTGAAAAGGGATGGACAGTTGAAAACCTAAAAACTGAAAAGAGAGATTCAGCTGTTTCCGCATCAATGATGTTTTTCCTCAGTTTAGTGATCATGGCTGTATCGGCAGGAACACTTCATGTGATGGGACTTAAGCTTAATACTACAGTTGAGATGATCAGTCTTTTTGAACCAATTGGTGGCAAAGCTGCGGCCTTTATCCTTATTCTTGGGATTGTTGGTGCAGGTATTTCAACAATCTTCCCTATTATATTGATTGCCCCATGGCTAATCAGCGATTTTACAGGAAAAGAGCGGAATATTCAATCGCCAATGTACCGGATTCTTGGGTTAATAGGAATTCTTTTTGGATTCGGGATGCAGATTATTAATACTACTCCTCCATTATTGATGGTTTTTGCGCAGGCATTCCAGGCACTTATATTACCAGCTGTAGCCATTCCGGCTTTTATTTTGATTAACCGGAAGTCATTGATGAATAAATATATAGCTGGAACAAAAATGAATATAAGCCTGATCGCAGTTGTCCTCTTTAGCCTGATGACAGCCTATTTCGCCATTATTGATTTTTTATAGTTTTTCTGAAAATAAATTTTACACTTAGAATATTCTGCTTTAAATCAAAAAAAAACTGATTATTAAGACAATGTTATTAATTACCAAGATAATTTATTATGCCCAAAATAAATCAATATAATTCTGAACTATACCTTGGTTTGGATATCGGAGGAACAAAATGTGCCGTAGTTGTTGGTGACTCCTCTTTTTCAATAAAGAGAAAAATTTCTTTTGAGACACGCACGGAACGTGGCTACCAGGCTATACTCCTTGAATTTCACGAACATATAAGATCACTGTTAGCCGAATACTCTGATTACAATTTAAAGCGTATCGGGATAAGTTGTGGAGGTCCTCTTGACTCAGGTAAAGGTATTATCTATTCACCACCCAATTTACCCGGATGGGATAATGTGCCTGTTACCACGATATTCAGCGATAAATTTGGTGTTGAAACAGCCCTGCAAAACGATGCCAACGCGTGTGCGCTGGCTGAATGGTTGATGGGTGCAGGAAAGGGTACATCCAACATGGTATTTCTGACTTTCGGTACAGGAATGGGTGCAGGCCTCATTTTAAATAAAAGACTGTATAGCGGCACCAATGATCTTGGTGGTGAAGTAGGTCACATAAGACTGGCTAAGACAGGACCCGTAGGTTATGGGAAAGCAGGGTCATTCGAAGGGTTTTGCAGTGGCGGAGGTATTGCCCAACTTGCAAAATCAATCGTAAATGAAAGATTGAAAAACAATCAGAGCGTTGGTTTCTGTCCATCATCTGATATGGTCGATGGAATTGATACTAAAATGGTGGCTCTTGCAGCTCAGGCAGGCGACCCTGTAGCAAATGAGATTATTAGGATTTCAGCAGAGTATCTTGGACAGGGACTGGCAATATTAATTGATATCCTGAACCCCGAATGTATTGTAATTGGCAGCATCTACGCACGTAATGAACTTCTTTTTAAACCTCTCATTGAAACTATTTTGAAAAAAGAGACTCTTCCCTCTTCACTTGATGTATGCAGGATAGTACCTGCCGAACTGGGAGATTCAATAGGTGACTATGCTGCCCTGTGTGTTGCCATTTATGAAGATAAATTTTAAACACTGAATATGAAAAACAGCATGATTTTAGAAGAGCTGATTGGCAGGTATCCTCAACTATTACAGGTTAAAGTTGAAATACGGAAAGCTGTAGAATGTTTAATAGAATGTTACCAACAAGGCAAAAAAGTCCTGATCTGCGGTAATGGCGGGAGTTGTTCCGACTCGGACCATATAGTCGGCGAATTAATGAAAGGCTTTGAACATAAACGCACTGTCAGTGAATCATTTAAAAACGAACTGATAAAGAAAGATGATGTACGGGGAAAATATCTTTCTGAAAAACTTCAGCAGGGACTGCCTGCTATTTCACTTTCTGCACATAGTGCACTGATAACCGCGGTTGCAAATGACACGGATGCTAATCTTATTTTTGCCCAACAGGTAATTGGCTACGGGAACACAGGAGATGTTCTGATCGCAATCAGCAGTTCAGGCAATTCTCAAAACGTTTTGGATGCACTGATCACCGCAAAAGCAAAAGAAATGGCTGTAATTGGTTTAACAGGCGAAACCGGCGGAAAGATGAAATCCTGGTGCGACATTCTTATCAATGTGCCGGGAAAATCTACTGCCCATGTTCAGGAATTGCATCTTCCGGTTTATCATACACTATGCCTTATGGTAGAGAATTATTTCTTCGGGAAAAAGTAAAAATAACCTGAACAAAAAATAAGTCAGGCAATTAAAGTTCTTTCAGATAGTTTTAATCAAATAATTTTAATAATGAATAAAAAAATCGCTTTAAAAAACAGAAACCCTCTCACAAGGAGGACTTTCATCAATAATGTTGCTTCAGGAACCGCATTGATAGCCATGGGTCCGGTAACAAACCTGTTTGCAAATGGAATGTCACAATCCGGAACATGGCCGGCAAATGCTTCAAAGTACAGGTTCCATATGATCGGCCATGGACACATTGACCCGGTATGGCTCTGGCCATGGTCAGAAGGCATCTCAATCGTTCACAGCACCTTCCGATCAGCTCTTGACCGAATGAATGAAACACCCGATTTTACATTCACAACCAGTTCAGCCCTGTTCTTCCAATGGGTTGCTGAGAATGACCCTTCTATGCTTGCAGAAATACGAAAGCGTGTTGAAGAGGGTCGCTGGAACATTGTAGGAGGCTGGTGGATCGAACCTGATATGAATATTCCAGGCGGTGAGGCTATGGTCAGACAAGGATTATATGGCCAGTTAACCTTGCAGAGGCTGTTGGGCCATCGCGCTACCGTGGCAATGAATCCAGATTCATTCGGACATACAGGAAACCTGCCACAGATTATAAAATTACAGGGCATGGAAAATTATATTTTCATGCGCCCCGGTCCCCATGAAAAATCTATCCCTTCAGATCTTTTCTGGTGGGAAGGGCCTGATGGAACGCGTGTATTAACATACAGAATACCGATCAGTTATAACACCAGAGAATCAATTAAGAGCCGTATCGAAAAGATCCTTAAAAAATACGAAGATCAACCGATGAATTCTTGTATGGCATTTTATGGTGTTGGGGATCATGGTGGAGGTGCAACAAAGGAGTTTATACAATCAATTGAAGAGCTCAAAGATGAAAAGGGTGCCCCTGTTATTTTTTACAGCACAACAGATAGTTATTTTAATGAGATACGAAATGATAATAGCCTGAAGCTCCCTGTTATTAAAGACGACCTTCAGCATCATGCTGTTGGTTGCTATACTGCTGAATGGGAAATCAAGAAAGGCAACCGTCTTTCGGAAGCAGCATTGATTACCGCAGAAAAGATTGCCGCTATTGGGTCTTCTGTTTGGGGAGCAAACTACCCCGGAAAAGAACTAACCACTGCATGGGAAAGAGTGCTCTTTCTCCAGTTTCACGACAGCCTGGCCGGCACTTCCCTTTACGAACATTCTCAGGATGCGCGGGAAGGATACGGATTTGCTCTTGATACTGCCCATCAGGTCATATATAAGGCTGTTCAGAAACTGGAATGGCAGATTCCTACAGAAGACCCTGATTCTCAATATCTTATTGTATTTAATCCGCATGCATGGGAAGTTCGCGGAAATATTGAATATGATTTTGAATGGAGAGATACTGCCGGGTCATCTGTTATAGATGAACAAAATCGACAGCTTCTCCACCAATGGACCGGTGGATCGAGCGTTACAGACAGTCGCAAGAAGTTGGTATTAAACACATCGGTACCCCCACTTGGCTATCGTCAGATAAGGATCATGAAAGGAACTCCTCTTAAGGCAAAGGTTGGCGCAAAAGCTGAAAACAACATTCTGGAAAATGAGTTCCTCAGAGTAAGTTTCTCAGCTACTGGCGAAATAGGAATATTTGACAAAAATGCTGATAAAGAATTATTTACAGGTGATAAAAATGGATGCAAAGCTGTTATTATTGATGATCCCAGTGATACATGGAGCCATGGCATAAAAACCTTTTCAGATGAGATTGGCGCATTTGGAGATGCAAAATTCATAATCATGGAAAATGGCCCTCTGCGCGCCAGGATACGTTCAATAACAACCTATGGTGCCTCATCACTGACAATAGACTGGATGCTCAGCTCCGGATCCCCTAAGCTTGAAGCAAAGGTTATACTTGATTGGCACGAACATCTTAAAATGCTTAAATTCTCATTCCCTGTTGACATTGAATCTCCGGTTGCAACATATGAAACTTCCTATGGACATATTATCAGAGCCACTAATGGTGATGAAGATCCGGGCCAGAGATGGATTGATCTGAGTGGAAAACGCGGAAGAGATACATATGGATTAACTGTGCTCAATGATGCTAAATACGGATATAATGTTCTTGGGAATGACATGCGCATCTCTGTGGCCCGTTCTGCGGTTTATGCCCACCACAGGCCCCAGGTTCTTGATATGAAAACTGAATATAACTGGATGGATCAGGGGATACAGACATTTCGCATGCTGCTGGTACCTCATCATGATACATGGGGAAAAAATAATATCCCCAGAATAGCTGAAGAGTTTATTTCTCCGTCAGTTCCTGTCTACCAGGGCATACATGACGGCACTATGCCTAAAGCCGGATCGTTTCTTGCTGTTGATGTACCCAATGTAATCGTATCTGCCATAAAAATGTCCGAAACTGAAGAAAACATAATTATTCGTTGCATCGAGACATCTGGTATTGCAACTTCAGCAAAAATTGATCTGCGGTTTGCTAAAAGTAATTGGACTGGCAGTTTCAGACCATGCGAAATTAAAACTCTCTCAATAAATAAGAATACAGGAAAGATAACAGAGGTAAATCTTTTGGAGGAATAAACAGTTTAAACTCTTTTTTAGTTTCAAAATATTTAAAATAAATAGTTGTGAATAATTCAAAAAACAGACTCAAAAAAATACTGCCAGTATTTATGTCCTTCATAGTAATGGGATTTGTTGACATAGTTGGTGTTGCAACAGGCTTTATCAAACAGGATTTCGGGCTTACAGATGACCTTGCCCAGTTAATTCCATCCATGGCATTATTTTGGTTCTTTGTATTATCAGTCCCGGCAGGTATTTTGCAGGATAAATACGGCAAAAAGCTAATGCTTAACATAGGAATGCTATTAACAGGATTTGGAATGCTTGTTCCATTTTTTCATTACTCATTCCCAATGATGCTGGCTGCGTTTATTATTCTGGGTATTGGAAATACTATTGTCCAGGTCTCGGCAAATCCATTACTTCACGATGTGTCGCCGCGGGAGAAGTACTCCAGCAATATGAGCCTTTCTCAGTTTATAAAAGCCATTATTTCATTACTGGGACCCGTCATCACTACACTGATGGCAACTATGTTTGGCAACTGGAAACTGGTTTTTGCAGTTTACGCAACAACCTCAGTCCTGGCAGTAATATGGCTCTACCTGACTCAGATTGAAGAGTCAACATCTACTCATGGGGCAGCAACATTTAAAAGCTGCTTTAGCCTGTTGAAGAACAAATTTACCGTAGTGATGGTTTTGGGGATCTTTATGCTGGTTGGATCAGACGTTGGGATGAATTCAAATATTGCAAACTTTCTGCAAAATCAATTTAGTCTCTCTCTTGAACGGGCATCCCTGGGAATAAGCCTCTATTTTACAGCATTAATGATAAGCCGGTTTTTGGGGGCCATCATATTAAACTGGATCTCTGCCAGACATTTCTTATTACTAACTGCCAGCCTGGCCCTTATAAGCCTGGTAGCGATGTTAATGGTTAACTCCATAGTATCGGTTCAGATCGCAATTTTTATGGTTGGGCTTGGTTCCGGAAATCTTTTCCCGTTAATTTTCACAATTGCTGTTGAAAAAATGCCAGACCGTTCAAACGAGGTTTCAGGACTTATGATCATGGCTGTTTCAGGTGGTGCATTCTTGCCACCGGTTATGGGCCTGGTCAGTACCAATGTTGGAGTAAAGGCCAGTTTCTTTGTATTGATAATCGCAATGGTTTATCTGGTATTTGCAGGACTTTATTCATTAAAGAAATAAAGATATTCTTCCCTGATGGCAAACCTGCATAGGTTTTCATGCATAACCTGAACCTGGAAAGGATACCCAAAATGGAACAAATATAGCCAGTATTATAACGGAACAAAAATGACAAAGCAGAAATACATTAATATATCACTTATAATCTTTACGTTACATCTGGGATATTGTATATCCGATAATACCCGGGTACAAAAGTGGCCGGGAAACAATATTATTTACGTTGATCCATTTATTGGTACATCAGGCGATCACGGTCAGCTTTCACCCTCGGCAACACTTCCTTTCGGACTGGTAAAATTAGGGCCTGAAACAGATCCTCGGGGACATGCAGGTTACGATTATTCAGCAAATCTGATAAGGGGATTTTCAATCAACCGTATGGAAGGTGTTGGTTGCAGCGGGTCAGGTGGAAATATTCTTGTAAAACCCGGTCTTGGTGAAGATAATAAGTCAGGGTATCCGTATGATAAAACTTCCGAAAAAGCCTCCCCGGGATACTATGGTGTAAATTTCCAGGCCCCTGATATTAAGGCTGAATTGACTGTCTCAAATGGAACTGGCTGGCAGAAGTTTACTTATCCTGTCAGCGGTCCTGCATGGATAATGATCGATCTGTCTAATTCCCATGAAAAAATCATAAATGAACAACATAAACTAAGAGATAATATTATTGAGGGTAGCATCCAGGCTCCGACTGTGTGTAAAAACGTAAATGGTTCATACAAATTTTACTATTATCTTGAAATTGATATTGAAGCAGACTCTATCAGGGAAGATGGCTCTGTTATCTGGTATTATTTTAAAATTAAAAAAGGGTCATCTGTAAACGTTAAAACAAGTATTTCATCAGTAAGCTCTGTGCAGGCATTTAATGACAGACTAACTGAAATAGGTGAAGCTGATTTTGAAGCCATACAACAAAGAGCAGCAGATTCATGGAATGAAAAATTAAATAAGATCACTGTCGAAGGAAAACCGGAATACCTCAAATTGTTTTATACCCATTATTATCATTCATTACTTTCACCATCTGATATAAGTGGAAGTTCTGGTAATTACCGGGGGTCTGATGGTAAGCTATATAAAGCGACTGGTTACACCCACTATCATGGATGGTCAATATGGGATAACTTCAGAACGTACCTGCCCTTGCTTACTATAACTGAACCTGATATAATGAATAACATATGCATATCATTAGCAGACCTCTATAAGGAGGGTAAATATCCATGGGCTTCAAAAACAGAGCCTTTCCCAACGGTAAGGACAGAGCATGCTGTACTGGTGCTTCTTGATTGTTATACTAAGGGTATAAACAGGTTTGATCTGGAAAGATTATATCCATATTTAAAGAGGGAAGCTGAAACATATCCGTATGATTCCCCTGATCAAAAACTCGAAACGGCATATGATTATTGGGCTTTAAGTAAAATCGCAGAAATATTACACAAAAATGAAGATGCAAAAACATTTTCTCTGAAAGCGACAAAATATAAGAATGTATGGCGTGAGAAGTTCCTGAAAATGGATGACAATTCAGATATTATGCATGGCGATGGTTTATATGAAGGTACATTGTGGCAATACAGGTGGTTTGTTCCTTATGATATTAAGGGCCAGATAAGCATGCTGGGAGGGAAAGCAACATTTACTGATCAGCTTGAATACTTTTTTGATAACAATTTGTATAATCATGGCAATGAACCGGATATCCATGCTCCCCACATGTTTAATTTTTCTGATAAACCTTATCTCTCTCAAAAAATAGTTAACCAGATATTAACTAAAAAAACCATTCAATGGTATGGAACACACGATAAATGGAAAAAACCATATTTTGACAGAATATATAAACCGGATCCTGCCGGTTATATGCCTGAAATGGATGATGACGCGGGTACGATGGCGGCGTGGTATGTATTATCATCTATGGGTATTTATCCCGTATGCGTGGGAGATCCTGTTTATAGTCTGACAGCTCCAATTTTTTCATCTGTCATAATTCAGCTGCCTGACAACAAAACCTTTACAATAACTGCAAAGAATGTATCAGATGAAAATTTTTATATACAAAAGGCTTTCCTTAACGGCGAAGAACTTAACCGCTGCTGGATAAAACATGATGAAATAACCAAAGGCGGTACTCTGGAATTTATTCTGGGGAATCAACCCAATGAAAAATGGGGAACCAATGAACAATATATACCAGGGTTAAAAAACTAAATGAAATAACAAAAAACCTGATACTATGCGGTATTTAGAAAGGACGAAAAAAGAACAAACTAAAATAGAAACAGATTTGAAAACCAAGTATGAATCGTCTGTTATAAAAAACTTACACACACTTATTATCCTCTTATTTACCTTTATACTCTTGTTACCCATGGCAGGTTGTTCACAAAAAAAGAATGTGTCAGTATCAAAGCCATGGACATATTGGTATTGGATGGGAAGCTCCGTGACTAAAAAAGGTATTACAGAAAACCTCGAAGCAATACAGGTTGCAGGAATAGGGGGAGTTCATATTATTCCGATTTATGGAGAAAAAGGAGATGAACAAAACTTCATTAAGTACCTTTCTCCTGAGTGGATGAAGATGCTCATTTATACAAAAGATGAAGCTGAACGACTGGGGCTTGGAGTGGATATGACAACCGGCACAGGCTGGCCATTTGGAGGCCCGGATGTGACAATTGAAGATGCGGCGAAATTCTTATTAATACGACCTGTTCCACCCGGAGAAATACAAAATATCCATGATTGCCTGAAAGCAAAAGAGAAAGGGAAACTGGTTTCACTCGCGGCATACGATGATAAAGGGAATTATTTTAATATAACTTCTCAGGTTAAGGCTGATGGTACAATTAATCTGGAGACGGATCATTCATATAACAAGATTATCGCACTCTTCCAATGCCCTACAAGACAAGAAGTAAAACGTGCCGCACCCGGAGGTGAAGGATGGGTAATCGATCACCTAAACAGTACTTCTATCCTGAATTACATGGGTCGGTTTGAAAAAGCTTTTAATCAGGCTGGCATTAAAAAGGGGAAAATACGTTCATTTTATTGTGACTCATTTGAAGTCAGAAACCCTAATTGGACAAATAATTTTTTTTCTGAATTTAAAAAGAGAAGAGGATATGACCTTCAGCCTTATATTATTTTTTTAGCTGACAGCGATCAGGATGGCGAAATCCGGAAACGTGTTATAACCGATTATTGTGAAACTATATCCGATCTGTTAAGAGATGAATTTGCTGCTAACTGGGTAAAAAAGTGCCATGAAATGGGAATGATAACACGTTACCAGGCACATGGCTCACCCGGTAATTTGCTCGATCTTTATGCTTTGTCTGATATACCTGAAACTGAAGCTTTCGGTTCCAGTGGTTTTTCCATACCGGGTCTGAGGCAGGACCCTGATTTTGATGCTGATGTCTGGGGTCGACCAAACCAAATGATGATGAAATTTGCTTCATCGGCAGCACACATAGCCGGACGAAATTTGGTGAGTTCGGAGTCAACGACATGGCTGGGCGATCATTTTAAAGTATCGCTTTCACAAATAAAACCTGAAATAGACCAGTTATTCGTAACAGGAATTAACCACATCTTTTTTCATGGTACAACATATTCTCCAAAAGAAAAGCCCTTTCCCGGCAGATTATTTTATGCTTCTACTAATTATAATTATAACAGTCATTTCTGGAATGAATTACCTGCTTTGACAGGATATATATCAAAATGCCAGACTGTTTTACAGCAAACAGAACCGGATAATGATATCCTTCTGTATTTTCCAATCCATGAATTGTGGAAAAACCAAAAATCATATCCTTTTATTAGACAATTTGGTGCACATAGCAACAGCTGGTCACAAAATTCCAGCTTCGGTAATTTGGTTCAACAACTATGGGACAATGGTTATACTTTTGACTTCATCTCGGATAGAATGATTGCCGGTTTGAATGTAGAGAAGAAAATGTTAGTATCAGCTAATACCCAATACAAAGTAATTGTGGTGCCCGAAATTGAAAGCATTCCTTTAGAAACGTTGGTTCAGTTAAAGGATTTAGCCCGGAAGGGAGCCACAATTATTTTCGAGAAAGATATTCCTGATGATGTCCCGGGATTTTATAATTATGAGAATAAACAGATTCAGGCAGCATCAATAAAAAAAGATATGCTTCTTCTTCCTTCCTCTGTTCAGGTGGTACCATCAGTAACTGAAACACTGGTAAAAAATAAAATCTTCGGGGAAGAAATGGCTCCCAAAGGTCTTGAATTTATCCGTAAACGGTCGGGAAAGACCACTTATTATTTCGTTACCAATTTAGCTGATAAGTTCAATGAAGACTGGATTCATCTCAATGCCAATGCAAAAAATGTTGAGATCTATGATCCGGTTAATGAGAGACGTGGATTAGCAGCCATCCGCAATAGTAAAAATGGCACTGATATTTATTTGCAACTGCAACCCGGACAATCATGCATCCTTACATGTGCCGGTAAAATAAAGAACAAAACAAAATGGGACTACCTGCAAGCTATTAATTCAGACAGTCTGGAAATTAAAGGGCCGTGGTTATTGACTCCCAAATCCGGGGCGCCAGAAATACCTGACCCTGTAACTCTTCAACAACCTGGTTCCTGGACACTGCTTGGTGGACAATATGAAACCTTTAGTGGCAAGGCAGTTTACTCAAACTCATTTGAGGTACCAAATGAACTATTAAGCAAGGGTTTTCTACTCGATCTGGGTGATGTACGTGAAACTTCAAAGGTAAAAATAAATGGCAGGGAAATAGGGCTTTTATGGTGTCTGCCAAATCGTTTATTAATTCCCGGAGGAATTATTAGGCAAAGAAACACTATTGAAATTGAAGTGACTAATTTATCGTTTAACCGGGTTATTCAATTAGACCGGGATG
>Ga0208648_1002693_pt1 | contig 12004 bp, 15 predicted proteins | sample AntAceMetag02UKL_FD_184772 | JGI IMG/M metagenome (GOLD analysis project Ga0208648, IMG submission 184772) | Saline lake microbial communities from Ace Lake, Antarctica - Antarctic Ace Lake Metagenome 02UKL (SPAdes) (version 2) | ecosystem: Environmental > Aquatic > Non-marine Saline and...
GCGATCCGCACCGCATCCTTGCGAAATTCGTCCGTCCGTTTCAGTCTCATAGTTCGTCTCCTTTGTTGCAGTAAATGATATCAAAGGAGCGGAATCAAACCGCGACAGGTCCAGTCCAAGATTATCGAGGCCGGTCTTCTACCGCGCGTCGAGGCTGATCGTGGCGATGTGCGCATTTACACCCGAATTAGAAAGGAGGACCTCTCTGATTTTCAGACCCGCCTGTTCGAACGGGCACAGACCCGAACCGATCTTGAGGGTTACCTGCCCGTGCTGAAGGCGTCGCTCAAGTGTAAATGTCAGCTACGGGAACTGGTCGAAATGGTTTTGAACGGTCAGTTGTCTGGCATCGCCTGGGCCGAAGGCGATATGGTCTTCCCGAATCTTTTCGTAGATTGGAAGGAAGCGCAGGAAAAGCGGCGAGTGACGATCAGGCGCGAAATCGGTCCCGATTTACTAAGCATCAGGTAGGCCGCTACCGCGCTGAATACAACGAATTCTAAGGTGTACCCGCTTGTAGAAAGCAAGGTCCTACCGTCGGTCACCAGATTCAACCCGGTCATCGGCAGGGAGCAGCCGTTCATCGAACTCCAGGCTCTGGCGGATTTTCAGCACCTTCATATTTCAATTGCTGGAATCGCCTCGATTTATGGCAGTCGCGCTGACATCATTGCGCAACGCATGGAACTGCTCGAGATTGAACCAAGCTGCGATCGCGGTTCCCGACCGGGAAGGTACTATCGGCGTAGCGATCTGGACAAATTCACTTTCGGCCGAGTAGCGGCTTAGCGACACTATCATCATATGAGGTTTTCAAAGGCTCCGGTTTCGGAGCCTTTTTTATTGCCCGAATCCTGACGGTGATTTCGGGGACAGACCTATTAGAGCGTCAGGGACATGCCATATTACTCAACAGATATAACGCAATGAAATCAACGCTTCTCTATGGTCTCTGGGACAAACCTATCGAACCGCTCCAATTCAATTTTCCGCTTCAGCCTGTTGAACCTCTTCCAAATTTTGTGATACGAATCGGGATACAAGCGGGTCTTTTTGAGGAGATTGCACGTGCCATGTGCAAGGTCACACCGGGACTGTCTCCGGTTCTTTTGCTTGCGTCTTTGGCGAGGTTTTTGAAATAGACTGATCGCAGGGCAAAAACCGGTTTGACCGGTAAGGCATGTTGGGATTTTGATCGACCGGAAAGGTCGGCGCTATTTGATTCTCATTTGGGTGTTTTGTAACAAGGTTTGTGGTCGTCCACCATTTGAGCAATGCCAAATGAATTCATAAAACAAAAAGGCAGGCGGATGGCTCGATTTGACTGGCACAGCGACACGATATTGCCCACGACTCCCGTGGATCAATATTATAAAAACACCCAGAATGTTCGCAGATTCATGATCAGGCACTGCGGGGAGGGCTTTCATTTTACCCGCGATTTCATGCAGTGGATCAAAGACGGCAATGAAAAAACCATGAATGATGTCGTTGCCGAATGGCGCATGCGCCAGAAATAGGAGAAATCTGCCGGAATTATTTAGCAAATGCCACAAAGGCAGATCACATTACGGAGAACATCGTAAGGTTGAAAATCAAGCAATTTTATCGATTGGAGAGAGGCCTTGGTTTGGGCACATCGAACTCCCAATCCGTGAAGAGATTTGGGAAGAGCCTTTCTCTATAATCAAGTGGAAAGGCGATGCGTACGGGCGTCTTTGGTGAACTCGACTTTAGAAAGCCAGCATGTACAAGTTCGGTGAGGGTGTTCCGAGCGGTCCTTTCGGATGTCTTTGTAACGAATTTGATCTCGCCTCTTTCCATCGATCCATGTCGCAAAACTGCGGAAATCACGTCTGGCGCACGCTTGTCATCAGTCACTGAACTAATCAAGTTTCTGTAACGACTCTCAAGCCTATCGAAGGAGAATACAGCAGAAGAGAACTTGATCTGATCAAGCGCCACGGAGAGAAACCATTCGCAATAGGCCTCTAGCGCTTTCAAAGAAAGATTGCCCCTCCCGTCACGGTCTCCCATCCTCGAATGGTCCGCATAATCCATCATCCTTTTATATTCAGTCTTCTCGTGCAAGCCACGGGCTAGTCCCCGCGATATAGACCAAAGCCCTTTTCCGCCAATGCCGGCATCGAGTGCCATGGCATGCGACATAAGTCGGCTGACCCTTCCGTTTCCATCCGGGAAAGGATGGATGAAATTCAGCCTGTGATGGGCCGCCGCAATCGCGATCACCCGGTTCGTCGCGCCTACACGAGCTTGTTTGTATCGTTTGGAGAAATGTTCCATGAAGGCGGTGACGCGTGAAGAAGAAGGCGGTTGGTGCCTACCGACTACGACATCGTCGTCACCCTCTGTCCTGAATGCGCCTGGAACAATCGGAATTTGCGTATCATCGGGGCGCTCAACGAATTTGAATTCGTCTGGCATCTCCTCATAGAATCTTCGATGTACCCACGAAATGAAGTCTGCGGAGGTAGCCAACGGCAACCTTCCCTCGAAATACATTTGGTCAATCTCTCTCTGTACGATCACGTGCGCCTTTGCTTCTAGTGCGAGCGGGCGGGTGGCCTCTTCCACTTCTGCACCGGCAAGCGCATTCTCGATGTCCTTAGGTCGAGTGTTGTGACCTTCGATTAAATTCGAGTAGTAGCAGTTCATGACCCGCACGAGGTCTGACAACTCAAGAGCTGACTCGTTATGGAGGCCCTGACCTAATGCCGCAGCTTGCACCTGAATTTCCACAACCAGGTCCGACAAAGTGGAGGGGATGCTTTCTTCGAAAAAGCAGGGTTCGATACGAGTGGGAACTTCTTCCATTTTTTTGCCGATCTGGAATTGAATGATTTAATATTTATTATAAGCACTTACGAGGAATTTTACAAATTTTTGCCGATCATCGCTTCCGATGTTGCCTAAGGCTTGCATTCAATCCATAATTGCCGATCTTTCACGCACTGAGCCATGGGAGGAGCATGATGATTGCCGGTCAAATTCCCGCAGCATCAGCGAGACCGACTATGTGTCCGGCAACCTGCTCAAACAGGAAGTCACCGCCGACCACGTCGCAGCCGCCTTCCTCACAATGGTGATGGCGGAATGCACGACAGTGGGCGTGCTGACGGTTGACGGCGGCAATATTGAGGTGGCGCTTTGGTAGGGGGGTGGTCGTGGGGACTCGGGCGTTCTGTCGAGGCGTGATTGCAGGTGTACCCGCATGCCAGCAATTGTCTGGAAATTTTCCAGTTTAAGCAGAATTCAAAAGAGCGAATACTATTGATAGGAGGGACCCGTTGAAGCCCCGCGCTTTGTACGAGGGGTGAGTATTTGACAATCCCTGACTTGAGACCCGAGTTCCCTCCAATTTTCGGGGAGCAGAGCAGTCGCAGGTATCGGGCTTTTTGCTGCGTGAATAAATGTCTCCGACACAGAAGATATTGTCTCGAGAAAACGTGTGAGACAATCTCCATAGTTATTTCTGTTGCAACATTTTTCGGAGCAATGTCTTTTTAAAGACTTGGCTGCCGCAAAAATTTGTCTGTTTTTCCCACCCCCAGGCGTCGCTGATATTTTGGCAACCTATTGTTATTAAATATATTATCGAAAAATTGAACCATTTGTCCGTCTCATGTGTTTGGTGTGCTGTCTTGTCGGAAACCCGTTTCACACTTTTACGGAAGCGCTGGATGCGCCAGAAATGACCGCAATCCAACGGACGGTTTTGGGAGCCGTATTTTAACAGGGTTTGCGCGTTGCGGCGCATGGCGAAGCACAAAGTGATGGTCTTGCCTATGAAAAAGGGTGTTGACCATTCCAAATATATCCAATAATCATGATTCATGGAAATAAAAACAGCACTCTCTTCGTTCTCTGCCCTGAGCCAGCAAACGCGACTGGATGTTTTTCGCCTGTTGATCAAGGCAGGCGCTGATGGGCTTTTGGCGGGCGAGTTGGGCGAGCAGCTTGATGTCCGGCAAAACACCATGTCGGCCAATCTGTCGGTGCTTCTCAATGCAGGGCTGGTGCGCAATGAGCGACAGGGCAGAACAATCCGCTACTTTGCCGATTTTGACGCGGTGCGCGGGCTTCTGGTGTTCCTGATGGAAGATTGTTGTGGCGGCCGCCCCGAGCTTTGCCAGCCCATTATTGATGAACTTGCCTGTGCCTGCTGAGGAGAACGCCATGCGTAATTCCCTTTGCACTGTCCTGTTTCCCGTGCGGCCAATTCCGCGCGTCGCATTTTGGCGGAGGTGCTGATGAACCGCTTGGGTGAAGGGTGTTTTATCGACAAGGAGATGGGGTCATACAATGAGCATTGAGCAGGATATTCCAGGCGGCCAAGCCGCGCCATCGGGCATCGGCATCTTTGAAAAATGGCTCTCGCTCTGGGTCGCCCTGGCCATTGCGCTTGGTGTTCTGCTTGGTCAAGTGCTGCCCGATTTGTTTCAGGTGCTTGCGTCCCTCGAATACGCCCACGTCAATCTGGTGGTTGCCGTCCTGATCTGGGCAATGGTTTATCCGATGATGGTGTCGGTTGATTTCGGCAGCATTCGCCATGTGACAGACCAGCCCAAGGGGCTGATGATTACCCTCGTCGTCAACTGGCTGATAAAGCCGTTCACGATGGCGGCGCTCGGCGTGTTGTTTTTCAAATATCTTTTTGTCGACATGATCGATCCTGCGGAGGCCGATTCCTATATCGCCGGTTTGATTCTGCTGGGTGCGGCGCCGTGCACGGCCATGGTCTTCGTGTGGTCGCAACTGACACGCGGCGACGCAAATTATACATTGGTTCAGGTCAGTGTGAATGATCTGATCATGATCTTTGCCTACGCCCCGATTGTGGCCTTGCTTCTGGGTGTCACCGACATTCCGGTGCCCTGGGATACGCTGGTGCTGAGTGTCGTCCTCTACGTGGTGGTTCCGCTTGTCGCAGGGGCACTGACGCGCAAGGCTCTGATGAGCGGCAGGCGGTCTGATGATGCGGTGTCAGACTTCACCGCCAGGCTGAAACCGTTCTCGATCATCGGCCTGCTGGCAACCGTGGTTTTGCTTTTCGGTTTTCAGGGCAGTGTCATTCTGGCGCAACCTGTGCTCATTGCCCTGATCGCCCTGCCGTTGCTCCTGCAGTCCTATGGTATTTTTGCAATTGCCTATGCCGCTGCATGGGTCATGAAGGTTCCGTTTCGCATTGCGGCGCCCTGTGCGATGATCGGAACATCCAATTTCTTTGAATTGGCTGTTGCTGTGGCAATCGGGCTCTTTGGCCTCAATTCCGGCGCGGCGCTTGCCACGGTGGTGGGCGTTCTGGTCGAAGTGCCGGTGATGCTCTCACTCGTCGCCTTTGCCAATCGAACCCGGGCGCATTTTCCGGGGTGATAAAGACCTGGGCAATTGACCGAGACGGAACAATCAAACACGGCATCAGATTGCGCGTCGCAATGGCGGCCTCGCCAACAACACTATCCAGAAATTGAACGGAAGGTTCTCAATGTCGATCGTTATCTATCACAATCCCCAATGCGGCACGTCGCGCAATGTTCTGGAGATTATACGAGGGTTTGCCGAAGAGCCTATTGTCGTGGAATATCTCAAGACGGGCTGGACGCGCGGGCAATTGCAATCATTGTTTGCGGTCGCAGGTTTGACCCCACGGCAGGCTTTGCGCACCAGCAAATCACCTGCCGAGGAATTGGGACTGACCGACCCCTCCGTTTCTGATGAAACCATTCTGGATGCCATGTTGGAACATCCCGTCCTGGTCAACCGACCGATTGTCTGCACCCGCAAGGGCGTGGCGCTCTGCCGTCCATCCGAAGCGGTGTTTGCATTGCTGCCGGATGTTGTTTCCGGCAGCACTTTTACCAAGGAAGACGGGGATGTGATTACAGCCCCATGAACGAAGATTTCCCCAATATCAATCCTGATCAGATCAGGCCCATCGACATTGAGAGCCTTTCACTGCCGGGTGAAACCTATCATCCGCCACGGATCCTGATGCTCTATGGTTCCTTGCGGGAACGCTCCTATTCAAGATTGATGAGTGAGGAGGCGGCGCGGGTCTTGCGCCAGTTTGGCGCGGAGGTGAAAATCTTCAATCCGGCAGGTCTACCGCTGGTTGATGATGCAGCCGATACCCACGAAAAAGTCCAGGAGCTTCGAGACCTTTCCCTTTGGTCCGAGGCGCACGTGTGGTGCTCGCCTGAGCGCCATGGCGCCATGACGGGCATCATGAAGACACAGATTGACTGGTTGCCGCTTGCCCCCATCGGCGGCGTGCGACCGACACAGGGGCGCACCCTGGCCCTTATGCAGGTGTGCGGCGGCTCGCAGAGTTTCAACACTGTCAACCAGATGCGGATATTGGGCCGTTGGATGCGCATGATTGCCATCCCCAACCAATCGTCGGTCCCCAAGGCATTCCTGGAATTTGATGACAAGGGCCGCATGAAACCGTCACCCTTTTACAACCGCATGGTGGATGTCATGGAGGAACTGATGAAATTCACCGTTCTGACACGCGGACGTTCCCGCTATCTGGTGGACCGCTATTCCGAGCGGGTGGAAAGCGCACAGGAATTGTCAAAGCGGGTCAATCAGAAGTCGATCTGAAGATCATTCAGCCGCAACAGGCATTGCCCTCCTGTATCGGCGGACAGGCGAGCGTTCCGTAGGAGCAATAGACGCAACAATCACCCTTTTTCGGTTTCAGCAAGATCCCGCAACCCTCGCAGTCATAGAACCACTGACAGGCATCGGTTGGCATTGTTTCTGTTTTGGCATGTCCGCAATGGGGGCACGTGATCGTTGATTGAAGAACGGTCATCAGCTCTGCCTCCTGTAAAGCGCAAAAATCGTCATGAGAATGAAGAGACCGAGGGCAGGCAGCAGGATGTAGTCGAGATATCCAAGGATCGCAGACAGGCCGACCGCGCCGAGTGCAATAACCAGAAGGGGTGTGAAACAGCACAGGGCGGCGATCACCGTGCCGAGAAGGCCTGTTGCAAGCATTTTATTGTTGTTCATGGACGGGCCTCAAGTGGCTGGCGTTGTTCTGCTGCGCCCATTATAAAACCTGTAGTGACTACAGGAGCAAGCGCATCATGAATTGGCCAATTGGCAAGGCCTCCGAACGCAGCGGCGTTTCCATCGAAACCATTCGCTATTATGAGCGCGAAGGCATCACGCCGAGGCCCGGCAGGACTGCGGCGGGTAGACGGGTCTATGATGCTGACACGATCTTGCAGCTTCGTTTTGTGAAGCGGTGCAGGACGTTGGGCTTTTCCATTGCAGACATCAAGGCATTGCTCAAACTCTCCCGATCCCAGGATGAATCCTGCGAGGACGTCGGCGCAATCGGCGCCAATAATCTTGAATTGGTGCGCAACAAGATTGCTGACCTCAAACGCATGGAAGGCGCACTCCAGGCGTTGGTTGCATCCTGCCACAAGGGTCAAAAGGACTGCCCGATGCTGCAGGAACTCTTCGCTGATTAGCCATCAGGGCCGTGCGCGCTCCGACTGTCCCGCGTGAACGATTGTTGCGCCTGTCGGTTGCAAAGGCGCGTTGGCATCACATTGAGCGGCGACGGCCAGTCGAATGCGATCAAGCGCCTCGCTCGACGCTTGTGTCAGACTGTCATAGGCCTGAAAATTATGTGGCATATGTTTCCATACGTCGAGCATGACGCGCGCGCCCTTGGCCGCTTGCAGTTCGGCAAATGCGCAGATCATGTCATGCAGGATCTCATGACCACCTGATTGCAGATACAAGGGTGCCAAACCGTCATAATTGTAATCGATGGGAGAGAGTTTTGTTCGGCCATACCTGCCTTCCGGATCAAGCCATTGGCCAAATTGCAGCGCCATCCAGCCCTGGACAAGGTCATAGCGATCATTGCCGTGCAGACTTTCACCCCGCGCGCCGATGTCCGTCCACGGACAAAGCCCGATGCACAGCCCGGGCTGGGATAGCCCTTCAGCCTTGAGTGTTTGAAGCAGCATCAGCGCCATATGCCCGCCGGCACTGTCTCCAATGACGACGATCCGTTTCGCCGGCGTTTGCTGCGCCACAAAGCGCCAGGCAGCCAGAGCGTCTTCGGCTTGGGCCGGGTGCGGGTGTTCGGGTGTCAGCCGGTAATGCGGCATGAAGACAGCTGCCTGTGCATGGTGCGCCAGCATGGCTGCAAACCGCTCGCTGACCGGTCCGTTGAAAGTGTAGCCGCCGCCATGAAAATACAGCAGTGTTGCCTTGCTGGCGAGCGCCATCGGGCGATACCAACGGCCCTTCGGGTTGGCGCTTTTCTCGACAGATACCTGGTAAATGTCGTCTGTCTCGGTCATCACGCTTTCAAAAATTGCCCGGCCTTTTCCCATGTCGGTCTGGGCCATTGCCCTGGTGAACTGGTGGCGCCAGAAGCGGATGCCAATTTCCGAGTTGACGTCCCAGCCAGGCTCCCTGCGCTTTCCAAGGGCATGGCGGGTATAAGTCGCCAGTGCGATCCTGCACAGGGTGAAAAAGCTGGACATCCGAAGACGGAAGGGACCACTGAATTTGATTTTAGCCATGGATGCCTCGAGGTGTTTGCAATGCGGGGAATATTGCCGTCTGCAGGCATCGCGGTATAGAATGATTGCGACATCTTGAGAGGTCCCATGGGTTGCCCGAAGTCACTATTGTTTTTGCCGCCCAAGCAATTATCGAGCTGTGTGGCTGCCGGTATCTTCAGAGACACACGGGGCGTGGCCCTTGGCGATGCGGATCGATTCAACTTCTTCCCGGCATCGCCTCTGGTGTCCGTTACCCATGTCATCGAAGGAGAGCTGCAGCTGGTCGGCGATAGGGCAGGCAGGGCGCAGCGCATAAAACCCGGACATACAAAAATCATGCCGCGGCAGTTCGTCCTGTCACCACAGGATGAGCCCATTGTCAGTTGGAGTGCTGGGCCTATGGCGCGCTCACGGTAGGCATCTATCCCGATGCGTGGATGCAACTCGGCCACGGTTTTGGCAGTGAAATTGTGCCGGACGGCTTGTCTGCAGCTTTGTCAGCTTTCAGTCTGAACCAGCAGGAGGAAGCCAGTTGGTGCCAATTCGCGGAGCATTTTTCCCGGACATGGCAAAAGGCGCGAAGCAAGAACAGTTTCCCGGAGTGGTCCGGGTCAGATCGCCTGCATGATTGGTCGAGATATCTCCTGAACCGGCTGGCATTGGCAGGTCCTGGCCGCAGCGTCCGGACGCTCGAAAGAATGATCAAGCGCTGGAGCGGGCAAACCCGGCAATCGCTGGCATTTTATGCGGCGATCGAAAATCTGCATCGCAGCCGGGTTGAACGACCCGATATCAACCTCTCAGCCCTTGCAAGTGACGCGGGATATGCCGACCAATCCCATATGGGCCGTGCCTTGCGCCGAGCCACCGGGTTTTCTCCGGCACAGCTGAACAGGTTGATTGAAACGGAAGAATCCTTCTGGTGCTATCGCCTGATGGGAGAACGGTTCTGACCATTTCACCGTTGGATTCAAACAGGCGCTGGAAATACATCGGCCAGGCATCCTTTATCCCTATCCCTCAAACACTGCTGACAGCTATTGCTTCCTTGTGCGGCGAATCAACAGCTCGATTACGAGGTTCGCCATTGACGACAATCACCACCCTTGCCGATCGTGCAGCGCGCAGCCTGGCATTGAAACACTTCGGCCCGAGTATGAATCCGCTTGCGGTCCACGTGACTGTCGAAAATTCAACACCCTGTCAAATCGGGCAAAGAACTTGCTTTGTTTATCTCAGGTGGTTCGATTGTGCGACGTTCAGCCATGCGTAGGCCAGGCACGATGCTCATCGTCGATAACAAACACATGCCGATGTCGTTTCCCATCCGCTTGATATTCTCGCAAGTGCGGATGATCAGGCGGAAGATCACTGTGGTCGTGATCCAGTTCCTTGGTGTCCGTAGGTGGCCAGATGAAAAACGCTGTAACTGTCCCTGTCAATGCAATGGCTCCCAAAATGATCATTGCTATGGAAAGTCCAAAAGCCTGCCCTGCCCATCCTGCTATTGGATAAGTCAAAAGCCAACAGGCATGAGAAAGTGCAAATTGTGCCGAGAATATGGATGGCCTATCTTCCGCGTGTGCAGAAATTCGCAACAATCGGCCTGAAGGCGTGAGGATTGCCGCATACAGCATGCCGCTTGCTGCCCAAGCGAACAAAAACAGCTCCCATGTCGGCAGGCCACCGATCAAAGCGTACAGCGCGTGACCAATGGTAAGTGCCGTCAGAGCAAGCCCCGAAGCGAGCATGAGTGTTCGGTCTGAGATCAATTCAAGAAGTCGCGGAAGCAAAAGCGCCGTAAGCATTGAGCCGCCTCCAAACGCCATAAATGCATAAGCGACATCGGTTTGCGTTCTACCGTAGCCAGACAAGACGACTACAACGGTGTTTACAATGATAAAGGCTCCCGCCGCCGCCGCAGCAAGGTTCAAAGCGAGAAGTCCCCTTAAGCGCGGGGTTGCCAAATAGATACGCACGCCTCTGGTCAGGCGTTCAAAGAAGGGTCTGGGTTTTTTATTTCTGGCGATCGGCGGGATAGGCACGATCGAGACAAGTGCAGCGGATGCAACAAAGCCAAACAAAGTGCCGCCAAATAGCCAATGATAACTCATGAAGGCCAAAAGAACGCCAGCAAGAGCAGGGCTAGCCAGGTTTTCAAGATCATAAGCCAATCGCGATAGCGACAGGGCTTTGGTGTAATCCTTCTCATCCTTCAATATGTCAGGAATGATCGCCTGAAATGCGGGTGTGAACGTGGCCGAGGCGGCTTGGAGCACAAAAATCAGCAGGTAGATTTGCCAAACGGCATCGATGAACGGCAGGAACGAAGCAACTGTTGCCCGAACAAGGTCAGCGCCTACCAAGATTGCTTTGCGAGGCACCTTTTCTGACACAGCGTTTGCCACTGGCGCGAGGCCGACATAGGCAATCATTTTGATGGCAAATGCAGTTCCGAGAACTGCCCCTGCTTTGTCGCCCGCCAGATCAAAAGCAAGCAAGCCGAGTGCAACAGTCAGTAGGCCAGTTCCTAACAAGGCAATGACCTGCGCCGAAAACAGACGGCCATATATTGGATGCCTAAGTATATCGATCATGATACCCCGCCGACTTGAGCGCCTTTGACAACCAATCAAAGGCGCTCATGTTTGATTATCTTGGCTTTACCATCTCGCTATAAGCACCGCGGACAAACAGTGTAACTGTTACTTTCTGCTTGTCACGATTGCGCCAGAACCACCCATGATTGCCTGTAAAGGCTGCTTTCAAAATACCCTCTTCACTTGGGACAGCGCGTCCCTTTTTGTAACTGATATTTTTGCCTGAGCCATCGCCGTGCAGGTCATAGTTTAGCACGCCGCCGTCAGCCACCCAAAGGAATTTGGCTTCAGCGCCTTCGGCCATGACGAGTTTAACCTCAATTCCTTCACCTCGTTCAAGCGTGTAGGTGTACTCATCCGTCCAGTTCTGGTTGATGGTTTGTGCGTGTGCTTTGCCAACAAGCAGGCCAAAGAAACTGTCCAGAAGGTTGCTTGTTTCGTCATCAGTCTTGCCTTTTTTCAGCTCCATTTGGCGATCGGCCTCAGCCTCTGCATGGAGTTGCTGCTTGATCTCCCCCATTTCGGTGAGGTTGAGCATTTTGCCAACACCGGTTGGGTCTATCGCATATTCGGACGGAAGGACGATTGTCACGAGGATAACGATTGCCGCAATGATGGCGATGATTGTTGATTTGATAAGCTGCCGTGTTGATGGCAACTCTGCGCGGGTTGGGATATCTGAATTATACATAAGTGTTCCTTTACGAATTTTGACTTTCCACCTAATGGATTTAAGCCACCGGCTTCTAGCCGGTTCGCTTCAGCGAAGCTGTCTCTAGATCTTCTCTCCTGAATTTTGAAACCCGCTGAGGCGGTATGGTTTCAAAATTCAGGAGAGAA
>Ga0208648_1002697_pt1 | contig 11993 bp, 10 predicted proteins | sample AntAceMetag02UKL_FD_184772 | JGI IMG/M metagenome (GOLD analysis project Ga0208648, IMG submission 184772) | Saline lake microbial communities from Ace Lake, Antarctica - Antarctic Ace Lake Metagenome 02UKL (SPAdes) (version 2) | ecosystem: Environmental > Aquatic > Non-marine Saline and...
CTAATTTCCACAAAATCTTATAGTCCGCATCAGACAGATCATTAGGATCTATTTTTTCTTCCATAATTATCCACCTTTCACATTTATTTTTAAGTAATAGTATACGTTTGTGAATTATAGCAGTCTCTTTACCATAATTTAACTATTTGGTCGAGTATCTTGGGTTACTTGTTGCCTAAGTTTCTTTATCATATATACTATACTATTGTAACACTTTACAGACTGGATAGTTGAGAAAATCAATTGAAATTCCAAGAAACCTGATCCGTCAGTTGAAAATTATACCACCAATCAGCGATGAACCAAGTAAGGATATTCGTGCGTTGTTGCACTTTTAAAATGTTTTAGGGTATATCCTACGCCAACGGCAAAATAACGTCCACTCCAATCTGGATATACATCTCTTACTTCAGTAAAAGTCTCGGTGCTCCGACTATAAGAGTCCGCAAAACGTAATCCAACTTGCAATTTGATCGAAAATCTTCTGTAAATAAAATTATTTTCTATATATATGTTTTTGCTAAATGAAAATCTGTCAACGAATCTTCTTTTTTCTACCGTATTGCTATGACTATAATATTTCAGATACTCAACCATTTCTCCCTTACAAATACCCAGATTAATAATTATAGGAATATCATATTCTATTTTCTTGATTTTAAATTGAAATATGTTTATTCCATATCCAAGTGCAAGGACTGTTAATGATGTTTTTTCTCCCAGATATTCATCTTTTTTAAAATTCAATTTGAGGTATTGACAGTTTACTAAGAAGATATGCTTGTTAATTATAATTCGAGGTTCAAGGAAAATTCCTTTACCATTATTCGCATTAAAATCTACTCGATGAAATTCCACCATATCATAATTATTTATACTTCCAAAGAGATTTAGTTCAAGAGCTTTATCAGAATAAGATAATTGGGGTAAACAGATCAGAAATAGAAATATGATGACAGGTCTCAAATTGAATCCCTCTTCGAATTTTTGCGAATTGATCAGGTGGCTTGAGTTACTTGTTACCCAAGCTTCCTTATCATATATACTATACAATTATAACACTCTGTTGACTGGGAAACCAAACAATTCAATTGAATTTCCAGTAAACCTGATCAGCCAGTTGACCGATCAGACTACCTGTCAAGTTAAATAACGTGCTAAATATTCAGAGACAATAACGCATTTGCAACACCTTCTGATATTTGTTTTATTGCATCCTCGACGGCTTTCGCAAACAGCTTATCTGCTTGAAATGGACTCGCAGCACCGGAACAAAATCCAGAACCACTGATAGTGAGTCTTTTTTGCAAACCTCCATTCTCCTGGTCATATATTTCTAAGGACACGGAAATACTTACGTTTCCTTTGGCGCTTGCGCTCAGAAATCCTTCTACAAAAGTTACATCAATTTGACAATTTTCTAAATCAAATTTATATCCCATTCTGTATTTATTAAACTCCCCGGTACTATTTACTGAGGACACGCTATTATGTGCTATCTCCACAGACCTTAATAATGCAGACTTCAAGGTTGAACCCAAATCAAAGTTATAGGAGTGTGCTGAACCTACGTAAGTACTTGGGTTTACATGCTCAACATGTGATGAAAGTTTATCTGTGAATACAACCCCAACAGGGAAATCACTTTTATCAATCGAATAGACATTTGGTTGGATATTGGGATTCAGTTGAATATGGTGTGAGCATCCGGCAATAAAAAGAAATAAAGCTATCACAAAGATACTAAATGACTTATTCATGTCATCTCTCCCTTTAATAATAGTGAAATTTAGCTACCACAATATCTTAAATAATATTGAGATTGTCAAGGGTATTCAAGCAATATTTGACTTAGTGGCCCAAAAAACAGAAATTATGGTGAAACTCAGGGTGTGTACCTGATTACATCCACTCCCTCACGGGTTATCATTCCTGTTTTTATCATGTCGTTGACCTGGGGCATTATACGGTGGGTGGCCAGACTTGGCTTGCAAGTCAGGCCACCCGTCGGGCAGAGCGACTGAAATAAACAAACACAATAAAACCCTGTTGGATAAACCAACAGGGGCATAAGCCTGTTCATTTAATACACCACTTTTGGACGCAGGATTCAGATTTTAGGGGTATTTCTGAAGTTCAATACTTTAAGGCAAAATCTTAATTGCCATCCCCTCCCTGGCGAGGAAAGACGCCGGGAAGCGTTCCCGGGCATCCTCTTCGATTTTGTCAAGGAACGTATCGTCATGATCGGGATCGTGGTGGAACAACGCTAAAAGCTGTACTTCTGCCCGTTCTGCCACTTCCACTGCCTGCTCCCATGAACTGTGACCCCAGCCTTTCCTGGTCTTCAGCTGCTCATTTGTGTACATGGCATCGTGAATCAGCAGGTCAACCCCGCTTGCCAGTTCGACGATTCTTTCGTCGATCGATTCGCCGTGCTCAATATCGGTGCAGTAAACAATTGTTGTACTAAGTTCTTCGATACGGTAGGTATATGCATTACCGGGGTGATTATGTTTTATGGATTGAATAGTGATCCCATTGCTCGTGGTATAGCGGTTTAAATTCGGCTGCCAGAAAGTTATCTTCGCACCCATTTGATCCAGGGGTACAGGGAAGAATTCACTTTGCATCTGTGTTTTGAACACAGTCTCGAGGTCGCTGGCGTCATAATCCTCCCCGCTTATGGCGATAGTCAATTTCTGCCTGGGATTATAGGCGGGTCCGAAAAACGGAAATCCCTGGATATGATCCCAGTGCGTATGCGACATTCCGATAAATATGTTTTCAGGTACACCTTCGGGTCTGGCGCTCAAGTGTTGACCGATCTTCCTTATTCCCGTACCCGCATCTAAAATAACTACATCCCCGCTATTGAATTCCAATAGAATGCTTGATGTATGCCCGCCGGACTTCAGGTATCCCTCTTCCGGCATGGGTGTTGACCCGCGTGTTCCGTAAAACGTGATTATCATAATTGTAACATGGATTAATGGGACCTTATAGATATTCAAAGTGAATATACAAAATCAGGAAGTAATAATAATACGAATTTAAGAAATTTTATGATTTTTCCGGACTATTGTAACGAGCGAGTGGCCCGACTGGCAATTAAACCTTGTTGGATCAATCAACAGGGGCATAGGCCGACCAAATCAATTCACCACTTTAGTTTGGAAATAATCACAGTATAAGAAGCAAAACGCCGGGTAGCTATAACCCGGCGCATATGAACAAAATATTTTTATCAATATTGTTACTTGATCAATATGACTTTTTTCATCGCCTGGTATGAAGAAGAATGCATTTTGATGAAATACATTCCTGTTGACATCTCAGCCGCGTTCCAGCTCACATTATGATAACCTGCATCGAGATTACCATCAACCAATGTACCTACAAGGCGTCCTTGAACAGTGAAGATCTGGATTGTAATTTGTGACGCTTCCGGTAGTCCGAAACGAATATTGGTGATATTGTTGAACGGATTCGGGTAGTTTTGATCGAGAGTGAATGTTTCGGGAACCGGGTCAGAAGCAATTGCCATCTTCTGAGGAGTGCCTGTACCGTATTCGTCAACCAGTGATTCGACAAAATTTGCTTCGTCGGTCAGGCAATCACCCTGCGCTCCTGTCAATACACCACTTTCGACAAAAGCGGAAACATGATTACGGAAGGCGTTCAGTTGATTCGTCGCCGGATGGACCTGTCCACGATTAAGTTTCCTGATGATATTCGAGAGCTGCCTGGTTAATGAGTTAGCCTGGCCACGGTTCAGGTCGCCATCTTGACGATAACCATATACAACGTCAATTAGACGGTCGAGAAGATAAGTAGCAGAGACCCAGACTCCATTTGTTGTCAGGTCAACAGTCACCTCTGGATTGTCCTCATCGTCTGAAGAAATGGTAATCGATCCAGTGAATTCGCCGACATAATTCGCTGTGACGCCAACACTGAATTCCTGGCTTTCTTCGGCTGCAAGGACAAATTCTACATTAAAATCAAATTCATAAAAATCACCGTCGAGAACCATATCTGAAACAGTAAGATCACTATTTCCTACATTGGTAACAGTAAAGGTTTGGTTCGCATTACGCCAGAATTCCACATCACCGAAATCAATTTCAGTAGTTGAGACTTCAATTTCCGGGCGGGAGGTGTAATCAGATATGTCAAATATCTGAAATCCAAGGCTTTGATTTGCGGTGTATGCGTATTCACCCTGGATTACAACTTCATGGAAACAATTATAAACTGGCTGGTTCTCATTATTCACATTCTGGTAAGAATCAACCGGTTCAGGATTTGACGGATCACTGACATCAAAGACCGTGAATGCGCCAGAATTACTGTAACCTCCAGTAAAGGCATAATCTTCGGTACCTGCAACGCAAGAAACTTCAATATTTGTATCGTATGATCCTACTAGTTCTGGATCAGTTGGATCACTGACATCAACAACTTTGAAACCGCCCCAATAATCTCCGAGATATACACGATCCCCGACGACTTCAATTCCAAGAGGATTAACTAATCCGGGTAAATATCCAACCTGGGTGGGACTTGATGGATCACTGATATCAACAATGCGAAGACAACTTGAACTACCCTCCCCGAGATAGGCATAATCACCCACTACATCAATATCATTATATGATCTGCCTACATCAAATGAACCTTCCAAAATCGGATCAGTCGGGTCACTGATATCATAAATAAACATGCCGTCAAAATAAGTCGTTACAAACATGTAATCACCCTGGATGTCCATACCTTGAGCAAGACAGAAATCGTCAGCAGGTAAATATATTACAGCGACAGAAGTATCGCCTGGCTCAGCTGGATTGCTGATATCGAAAATATTGACTCTATTATGAAATCCTGCGAGAAATACGTAATCGCCGGAAATCTCAACTGAATAGAGAGGGTTATTTGCAGTTAATGACGATGCAAGGATTGGCGACGTCGGATTACTTATATCAACAATTACGCAGCTTTGACTACTACTGTAATTAGCTAAATAAGCATAGTCACCAACAACCTCCACGTCAGATACGGGAGCGAATGTGTTATAACCACCTACAAGTGTAACCTCCGCCAATGAATCACTACCAACCAACAATATACAAATCAGTGACAAACTTCCGATTATTTTTGACATTTTCTCTTTCCTCCTCCTTAATGAAAAACATGCGCCCCTGTTTGATTTCAAACAGGGTTTATTCTATTTCCCCACAGCTCTAACAGATGAGTAACCCGGAATCAGAGGATTTCGGGAAAGTTCTCTTAAGGCGTCTCAGATGGTGTTCATCGTTGACGCCTTTCTATAATGCGCTTGAGTCTCATTTCGCTCCCAAAATCAATTTGGGACATAGTTTTATGTTTTTTAGAAATATCTTTTGTGCCGGAAGTGAAATGTTTTAAACAGGTAAGGTGTAAAAGTAAGCGTTTAATCGAATCGGTGGAGAGTATACTTCTGAGAATGTCTGGCATCCAAGGGATTGAAAAGAGAAACTTCAAATTATTACCAACAATTGTCATTGTTTTACAGTTAGTTAGACTTTAATTGGTCTATAAACAGTACAATATACATTACATTTAAACATAAGCATGAAATGCGATAAAACAATAGTGTGTCAATCGATATTTTTATCTACGGAGACATATAGTGATACTCGGAAATATTGTCCCATGTAGTTCTTTCTCCTGCATATGCCACCGTTGGCTTGCCCAACGGTGAAAGATTGTTTTGGTGGAAGACTGATAAACTGTAACCCTGTTTGCTCGTCAAACAGGGTCTATACTATTAAGATCTGAAACAAGTCACGTTGATGATAAATATAAAATAAACCATGTTTGTACCTGTCCTTCATAGTCAAGGCGGGTGGCCCGACTGCTTGCTGTCGGGTTTCAGAAGTAATGTAGCATCCGGGAAAGAATAATAAAAATGTAACCCTGTTTGCTCGTCAAAATGTAACCCTGTTTGCTCGTCAAACAGGGTCTATACTATTAAGATCTGGAACAAGTCAAGTTAATGATAAATATAAAATAAACCATGTTTGTACCTGTCCTTCATAGTCAAGACGAAGAAGGAAACAAACATGGCCACCCGCCGCTTGCTTGGTACAAGGTATCTTAGGTCTTCATAATTTTGATGCAGCAATGATGATGCAGGAAAATGATCAGGATTTTCTGGACAGGCATGTTTCCAAGGGTAAAAGAGATTAGGTCAGACCAGAGGGAAAAATGAATCAAAGTTACTCATTGATCACGATTCTCCTGATTCTCGCAATTTGTCTATTTTGAAAATTCAAGGTGGGACCAATTGGATTTCCGCATATTTGGCGCAGAGCGAATTGGGTGATCATGAGTTCGATGAATACGCAATAATGAAGAGAGATGATAGAAGAGCATATGCCACCGTTGGCTCGCCCAACGGTGAATGATTGTTTTACCCTATTGGCGTGTCAGTCGCCCATGGCTGACACTACATGCATGTTCTGGTTTCCGAACGAGCAAAGCAACTGTTCACTGAGATAAACAAACACAATTAAAACCTGTTGGATCAACCAACAGGGGCATAGGGCCAGACGAAAAAGGAGATAATTGCCGCGATCAGTAGTACAATCATCCTCACACTGATAAAATCCAGGAGATTAAATTGTATTAGCGTCAACACCATTAGTTATTTCTCCTTTTTATTGAAGGATGGTTTTGGTTATTTGTTGGCCAAGTCTCTAAAGATTCGATGAGAAAAAACAATGAAACTCGGCTAACAAGTAAGCCAAGCCACTCGTCTAACTTATTTTGTAGGCCAAATAAGGGATTCCCATCCGTCTTGCTTTCTATAAGGGCGATTATTCGGCTTCATTGAAGCTAACCAAAAGATCATTTCTCTAAAATTACTTTCAAGGAATTCGCAGAGTTCATGAAGGTTTTTAAAACCTCCTTTTTGTAAATGTTTATCTCTAGTTTTTTTCTCACTCCCATGTACGAGTGAAGAACGAGTAAAATAAGCTGATTTCATCTTTTTAAAATTTGCTTGTCGATTATCGCCTATTTTAATAGAATGAATTATTGTTGCACCATTTAGAGCAAATCTGTATGATAGCTCCTGTGCAATGGAATCCCCACCCTGAGTAAGGAGTATTGATTCCCAAGCAACAATGAAGTCTATGAGTCTATCCTCAAAGGACGATCTTTGAAGTCCTAGAATAAATCGTTGCAACGAACGAAAAAGAGTATTGTCTCCTTTTCCTTCACTAGATATTAAATTATATGCTGTATATATATTTTTCATATCAGCTTTTCCCAAAATTATATTTATTATGGGAGGCACTTCACTTATTAATGATTTTGCGACAGGTAACTGTTCTAATCCTCCTTTAAGCTCAAATTCATTTAGCTTAACCTTGCCACCTTTCACAATGAGAATCGCTTGTAGTACTTTTGCGAATATTTCACTCGCAACTCTCATAGCATTTTCTTGAACTCTAAAAAATGCATTTTCTTGTGTGTGATCAACTGGAATATTTATTTTGACACGTAACTCAACTGGATGATCACTCATCACCTGATTTCCCCATCCTGAACCTCTGGATAATTCAAGGATTGGCTGTTTTTTGTTTCGTTCTTTTCTATTTAATCTGTAAAGAGTAATCCCATCAGGAAGATCAAGCGTTTTTGAGCGAATATTTACTCCTAACAAACGCACTGATGCATCATATTGAATGTGGCGGCTTGTGAGATTTTTACGAAAAGCACGGAGAAGACTTATTGCTTCAATAGTATTAAGTTTCACACCATTTTTTTGGATGCGACCAATATTGATTATTATGTATTGAAGTACTGCATCAAAAGTTACCCAATAACCAGCTTTGCTTTTAGCTTCTATAAATACTTTATCATTTTCAAATACACTTCTTGATTCTTTATATGAATTAAGATTTGAAATTGATTGTAAAGCGTGTCCATATGAATGAGAGAGAGATGCACTTTCATTTACAATTGTCTGTAATACTTTCTCTGACTTACTAATGGCAATCCATTTCTGAGCTGTGATAATGAAAGGTTTAAGTAATTTTTCGCAATCTACTAAAAGAGCTGAAAACTTTGCTTCAAGATGAGTCATGAATACTTTCTCTTCAAAGTTATAATAAATAACTGGCTGTTAATCGTAATCCTTTTCATTTAATCTGATAAACCCGGATATCAAGCTATCCGGGTCACCCAGACTGACTTGCAAGCCAAGTCACGTCCCCCCGTCGAAATCGGTGTTTATCAAATCGCAGAATAATTATTCACGTATCTAATTTTTTGCTTCTTTCTTTAATTTAGCATCTACAACTTTATACCAAATGATTATTCCCCATCTTGCTGGCTCGTTAGTTATTAGAGATATGTGTTTTCCAAGAAATGATATGCTAGTTTCCTGCGTTAAAGTTTTCTTATTGTTAAGATAAGTTGTTGTTCTATGCTTATAATATTTTTCTTTCTTTAGTTTCTCAAAACGACTTTTGATATTTTCTGTTGTATAGAAAAGATGAAGATATTGCTCATTAGGATAAGCGTATAAACAACCTCCTTCTAATTCTTTTGAGATGTTTATTCCAGCTATTGTTTCATTGAATTTATAATTTTCAAATGGTTTAAGAGGATATAACTTCTCTTTATCCCAAGCTTGCCATCGCAGTATTGTATTTGCAACAAAATTATAACAATAAATTGCATCTTCTTTTAACCAATGTCTTTGCATGACTGAGCACCCTGGAGTGCCTACAGCACAATATTCTAAAGGAATATGATGAACGTATTCTTTGAATCGTCTAAACTCAGGATTATTAATTCCAAGATTAGCCAATTCTAATTCCTGTATTATTGTTTCAAACCCAAAATGTGCAATTTCTTGAGTTTCCATCTCAAGAACTTGACTTGGATATAGCGCAATTGAAATATCTGAATGCTTAATTCTTTCAAAATACTCATTTTCAAAAGCATTTCGTGAAGCAACAATAGATTCTAACCAATCTTCTGAATCGATCTTATTCTCTGATACTTTTATAAACTCTTTAACCCTTTCATCTTTTATTAGTACAGAAATCTTTAGTTCTTCAAAAGATATTCCAAAGATATCTTTTAACACAATACCAAAAAATTTCTGTGTAATGTTAAGAAAATGTTCTAGATCTGCGGAAGGTGATATCACACCATGCTGAACTAAATTTCTAACTTTTCTTAAAAGTTTTATATCACCCAAATACGGTAATTTCAAATCCGCATTTTCCTTGAGTGTTTTATTTATCGAAGATGCTAATTTGGGGAGTGCGTCCAATTCAAAGTTTTCGCCGGTTAGGGATTCCAGATGTGAAGCAATAATTCTTAATATGTATTCTATTGTATTATCAAGACCTAGAATCGTGAGCATGTTATCGAATTCTGTCTTTCGACCAGCATGATCTTGAGCATGCGCAAGCATTAATCGTGCCCTAAGTAATAACCGGATTGAATCTTCACTTGGCAACGTTGGGAATTTTAACATTTTTTAGTTCTTATCTTAGTTTCGACATGCATAACTTATCACCTTCTTTAAGGCCTATCAAAACCAGACTTGTTTGACGAACAAACTCTGGCAAACGTGAATGATGCGAAAGCAATTATAAACATTTATGTTATAGAGCACTTCTCGCAGATCTCAAAACCTTTCGACATAGCTTCTTCCTTAGTATCCGGATCAAAAGTAATGAGCGTAGAAGGATCATTGATATTGCATTTAGCAAATTGAATCTCAGTAGTAAAATCATGAACAAGCTTCGTGGATTCATCACCTATGTACTGCTTCCCTAGGAATGTTCTATTGTAAGCAATTCTCAATTTCGCAATATCAACAGTTTCTTCAGGCCACCATTGTTCCTTTTGCATCAATTGATCTTGGATTGTGTGACAATAATTCCAGCCATCTTTTGTTAATACAAATAAACCATCTTCAGTAATACCAATTAATTTATCCTTTATTAACTGACTTACAGCATAGTAAAACTCGGCATTTTCTTCATTCTTCGCAAAACCAGTGCGGAAGGCAAACCTAACCACAAAAGTCGGCCATTTATTAATTTGTTTTGTCCACAGTGTGTTAAGTATTTTATATTCTATTTTCCCTCTTCCTTGATCCTCTTCAGTTGTAGGAACTGTAGTGACAATTTCGTCTGATGTCCTTTCCATTTTATTTGCGAATTCTCGGCTTTGATATTCAGTATCTCGAATTTGTTCAAGAAGCACCGTAGCCTCATTTTTTATTTCTCTAAAATCAGACTTTTGACGAATAAATTCGCTCTGCTGTTCCTTTCTAAAATCAGACTTTTGACGAATGAATTCGCTCTGCTGTTCCTTACTTTTAAATAATGAAAACCCCGTCACTCCAATTCCTACTATTGTAACAAATACTATCAAAAATGTGTAACTAGTTGCCAATCTCGAAAGCCAGTCCTCAAGGTTGGATTGATTATCAGTAGTCCGTTTTTCAGCAAAACGCACTATGGTTTCTATTCCTTGTAGCGATTCAATATGTTTGTCGAGTTTATTAGTTGCAAGAGAATCAGATAACTTCAGATTCGTAATAGCTGAATCTATAGCTGAATTAATTGAATCGTTTGCCTCTTTTTGCGATTCATTATGTTTATTGAGCTTATCAATTGCCGAATCAAAAACTGATTTCGTAATTAGTTTATCTGGTTTGATCGGCTTATTGTTGATATTTTGCGCTTTGGAAATAACTGGCGCAGAAGACAACATTGCTAAGAAAAAAGCAATGTTTAAAATGAAATGTATTCTTTTCATCGTTTATCCTCAGAAATGTTGTTTAAGCTATTTTGCCTATTTTTACTAAATCGTTAGGGACTGGTGGCCAGACTGCTTGCTGTCGGGTTTCATCTGGGTTACTCTCCAAATCCAATTCTTTCCCATTTATCTCTGAATTCGTCTGTTTCATATTCACGAGGTTGTAACCAATAGGAAACTCGGTCTTCCTTTTCACCGCGATGCACCAATTCTTTTACTTCTTCAGGTTTCAGAATAAACACATTTGGTTTATCCGTGACATTGTTGATGATCACCCAGAAATCACCAATTACCCTATCTATAGTACCAAGAAGCTTGTTAAATGCGAAAATCATTAAGTATGCTTTTATTTTTTAATTACTTTCTGTTGTTTCAATAGGCCACGCTTTCCAGAGATCTAGCTCATCTGGAGGTTTTTTCCTAATTTGATTCCCATCACTAATATTTATTATATAGTTTCTTTCATCTTCAAGCATAATCCTCATAGTATTCTCGGATTCTTTTTTAACTCGTTGTATGGTACTACTAAAATCGCCGTGCGATGGATCTTTATAAGGTATTACATTATACCATTCTAGTGGTTCAGTCGATTTAAGGAAGAATTCCACTAATGCTGTGTCTTCATCCTTATTTGTGAATTTTAGGGCAATCACACATGATATTAGAATCCCATTTTGTTCATAATATTCAACATACGGTCCGTACAAGTTTTTTGCATTACAATAACCATAGCATATTATCATTTTTGAATTATCTCTATCATCTTCAACTGTGAAACGGTATGATACTGTTCCTGGATGCCAGAAATTGTCACTCAATATCAATCTATTATCTTCTATTTTAAATAATAATATTGCTGTCGGAAATGATACTTCTGTTTGAGTAGAATAAAAGAGTGCTATTATTTCATCGCTGGAGTTTTCTAATAATACATTTGATACATCGACACCAATTAAATCCCATGTCTCATGTAGTACTGGATATTCATTAATTACTCTTACAAAAGGACTCCCGCGAAGCATAGTAAACGAATCGAGTCTGGCTCATTTCAGTTGAGATTACCTCATGCTGCATAGAGCCGTTGTTTTTCACAGTCAATATGGTATTTCCAATAGTTATCCCAGTCACCGTTTCTTTTCAATGCACGCAGATCGAGT
>Ga0208648_1002700_pt1 | contig 11984 bp, 10 predicted proteins | sample AntAceMetag02UKL_FD_184772 | JGI IMG/M metagenome (GOLD analysis project Ga0208648, IMG submission 184772) | Saline lake microbial communities from Ace Lake, Antarctica - Antarctic Ace Lake Metagenome 02UKL (SPAdes) (version 2) | ecosystem: Environmental > Aquatic > Non-marine Saline and...
AGAACGAACGGGTGAAACCGCAGAACGGGCAAGGATAACCTGTCAGGCTGAGAAAGGTGCATTTCTGCAGGGGTAGAGAATCGTATGAGATTAGGTGTGGTAGCAACAATGCTATCCCTGTAATGAGGGCGAGAGGCAGGTGAGCCACAACCACATCCCAGTAAGATTCCGGCCGTGTCCAAGACAAAAACGGAGAAAGGTTGCCCCTGCCTGTCCCGTTGTTGAAAAATCTCTTCCTAAACCACCCGTTATGAATAAGATACATTTGATAACCGCTATAGTGGCTGGGCCGTCTCGATATCCTTGTTCCCGCCCTCGTCCAATTCTTTTTCAGCAGAGACCTCAGATTCGCTCCCGCCAAACACATCGCGGTAGGCCACGGTCAGGATACAGGCCTGAATTGGGATAGTGAAAATCACACCGATTCCGCATGCTATCGCCCCGATACTGCCGATAATGTTCGAAACAATTGAAAAGCCTAAGAATGGCCAGAAGTTGGGCTTGACCTTGTTAAAGCTCTCCACAGAAGCGGGCCAGAATTCCCTCCGCTTGTCAACTATGAGAAACAGACCAAACATCAGCAGGGCGTGGGCGACGAAAACGACGAAAATGGAGGCTAATTGCCCGATACAGGGGACTAAACCAATAACAATCGACACTGCAAAAAGCGCAAGCCCCCATAGGATTACAAAGAGGAATGAGTCTAAAAAGTATTCAAACCCTTTGAACAGGGTTCCAACCTCCGGCCCGGGTTCCTTCTTATCAACCAATCCTAAGGTGATTAAAATAACCCCCGCAAACATGGGCCCAGCAAGTACCCCAACTGTTACCGTACTGAGCACAACGGCAATAAGCGAGGCCAGTACAAGTATGGTGAAATTTTCTTTATACAGGTTGAATCCCTTTTCGATCCACTCACCGAATTTCACTTCAACTTCATCCATTTGGTCCCTCCCGGTTAAATAGTGTCCATCCAGAAATGAGTCCCGCTTTCCCCCTTCTAACAACTTGATGTCCCGTAACAATCATGATACAAGATTTCTCTACAAAAGCAAAGGAGAAATCTATTTGAATTATGAGCAGTGTTCTGCAAAATTGCCACAACCCCGTATGGACAAAGATGATAACAGCGCTGGATCCTGGCCTCGGGATGCACACCCCAGTTTTTAAGTCTGTATCAATTATGAAAGAGATTTAACCTTTGAAGAAACAAACATATTTCTTTCTGATTTCCGTCTCTTTGTGGATAATCGTCCTCGCCATTGGAAACTTTTATTTCATAAGTGAGGCAATACCCTTTGATTCCCATAAAACAGCATCCAAAGGCACATTGAGCGTCAGTTCAAAAACCCACCACGCACAGAATGAATCTCCTGAATTGCAGCTTAACAAACTGACCCCCGCGCAGCAATACGCAGGGGAAATATTAGCCTATCTTTTGAAGGTAGTTCTGGGTCAGGCCGGCCGCTTAGAGTCGAGAGGGGATTGGAAAATAAGAGGGATAGATGAAAAGCTCGATTTCAATAACATTGTTGAAGTCATGACCAATCGGGAGAGAAACCAGCTTGATCTAATGGTTCTTGACCCGAATATCCTGGATCTTACAAGGACCCTTTATTATTACGATGAGAAACTGAGTCTATATAAAGGTGATTTCAGCGTTGCGAGTATCTACCCGGCCCCTGAGTTCATAGCCATAAGATTGGTCCTATTGCAAAAACTTCATCGCACCGAAAAAATAGACATCAAGGCCCTGATTGATCGGGAAGAGCTTTTGTTGAATCAGGGCTTGGAGTCTTCAAATGAAGATCTTGATGCCATGAATCTCAATCCCGATGAACTGAAACTCATTAGAGATATTATAAAGAACGAACCATGTATATACCAATATTTGAAATCCCCTTTTCTGATTAAGGCTTTTTATGACATAGGCGCAATCGAGGGAGGGGAATTTGTCAAACAAAGAATTCGTGAGGCAAAGTATAAGAAGTATCAGTGCAGACATTTTGCAGGTTCGGATAATCGCGATGCCCTGAAAATACTCATTTTGCCATCCATTATGAGGGAATTCTACCATGGAGACCCCGTCCGGAGTTTATCTCAACATGACTTCAAACCAACTGAGTTTTTTGATGAAATGGTGAAAAAACTGAGAGAGGACATACTTACAGCAACAAAAACCCGTCTAAGAAAAGAGGTCATCCACCTGAGAAAAGGAAAACCTGAAATCAGCGTGTCGCAATGGGACAAGCTGTGGACTCGAATTGCAGAGGAGAATATATCCTTTTATATTGAAGATGAAAGACCGCTTGTCATATATCCTGAAAATGCCGAACAGGTGATCCGGGATGTCTGTCCCGAGGCTGACTTCACGGTTATCCTTTTGGGCAGAAATATCTACAAATCAATATTTTTTGATAAGACCAGAGACGATTACCCTTTTGTTGATCGTCTTTATATAGGCTTAATGGATATACAGCACTCGGAAACAAAAGATGAGACGGAAAAAATCAGCGAATTCATCTGTTCAAGGCTCAAGGATCGTATACGTAGTATGGTCGGGAAGGTGAAGCCCTAATGCAACCTCAAGGTTGCAAAAATTATCAGCGCCTGTTAAGAAATGTCTGTTTAACCTCTCAACTACTCAACGAGGCCTGAAGGAGGAACTGAAATGAGATTTGTCATCATAGGCGGAGATGCTGCAGGAATGAGTGCGGCAAGTCGCGCCAAGAGAAATTCACCTGAACTAAAAGTAACGGTATTGGAGCAGACAGAAGATGTCTCATATAGCGCCTGCGGTATGCCCTATAATATTGCCGAGGCCGGACGCGCGATAGACGACCTTGTGGTTCGGCAGGCCCAAGTGTTCAGGGAAAAACAGGGGATTGACCTGAGGACCGGCCATTCTGTTGAGGAGATTGACCGGAGTTCTAAGAGGGTCAGAGGCATGAATAGCGCCGGCGAGCCCTTTGAGATTCCCTATGACAGGCTCCTGATTGCCACGGGGGCCTCGCCTGCCAAACCGGATCTGCCGGGTTTTGATACCCCAGGCGTTATGGCACTCAAGAGCCTGGATGATGGGCGCAGGATCAAGGGCTTCATAGAAAAAGCGTCTGTCCGGAAGGTGATCATCATAGGGATGGGCTATATCGCCTTGGAGATGTGCGAGGCCATGGTTGCAAGGGGGATCGACGTGGAGATGGTAAAGCCCAGGCCTACTCTTTTGCCCTGGATGAACAGCAACTTAGCCGGGGTGATCAAGGAGGAAATAGAAAGCCATGGTGTGCTGCTCCATCCGGGCCATGAAATCCAAAGCATAACGAGTGAACAAGACAGTTTGAAAGTCATCTGTAAAGATCTGATCCTTGAAGGCCAGATGGTCCTGGTGGCAGTGGGCGTCAAACCTAACAGCGAGATGGCGGATCGGGCCGGACTGGAACTGGGCCCCGGGGGTTCCATTGCCGTGGGTAAGGACTTGCGGACATCTGATGAGGAGATCTTTGCGGCCGGAGATTGCGCGGATGCCTTCCATGTGGTGACCGGCCAAAAAACCTGGATACCCCTGGCACTGAGGGCCAACAGGGCAGGGTGGGGTGTGGCGGATAATGTGACAGGAAAGAGGGTTGAGCTTGAGGGGATTGCCGGGACAGCGGTCTTCAAGGTCTTTGACCTGCAGGTGGCACGGAGCGGCCTGAGTTTTGCCGAGGCCGGGAAGTATGGATTCGATCCGGTTGAAAATATGATTAAAAGCCGATCCAGGGCCCATGCCCATCCTGGTTCTGAAACCCTCCATGTCCAGATGGTGGGAGACAGGAAATCGGGCAGGCTTTTGGGCGCCCAGATGGTGGGCAAGGAGGGCGCGGCCCACAGGATCGACGCCGTCGCCGTGGCCCTGCACCAGAAGATGACCGTTGACGCATTCAGCCAGTGTGATCTGGCCTATGCGCCCCCGTTTAGCCCTACATGGGACCCGATGCTCACTGCCGCTAACCAGCTATTAAAGAAGATGTAATCTGGAGGGTCCTTAGTGCCTGAACGAAAAATCTTAGTTTTCGTTCGGACGCTATTTAAAGGCTGATGCCGATTTCTATTCGGGCCAAGAGAACTGTTTTTTTTGTATCTGCTTTTCTCCTTCTCGCAGGGGTACTGCTGTCCGCTGGGGTTGCCCACTTTCTTGTTCAACCGGCAAAAAAAATCGGCCCGGATCAGATCTTCAGGCCTTGATCATCGTTTCAGCCAATGAAGATAGGTGCGACTTCAATCGCACATGCGTAGCGCGTGAATGCGGCTGAAGCCGCACCTACAATTGGTTACGATAAGACAATCGGTGCCAGGGTGGCCGAAACGATGATCATGGCCTGAACTTTCTACCCACAAATTGGTATGAGGAGCCGAAAATGTATTATAAGAATGCGTTATGCGTTTATCCTCATATGGAAGGAGCCCCGGAGAAGAAATGGTTTCCTCCTATTGGGTTGGAATATATTGCCACTGTCTTAGAGGGTTTGGTTGAGAATCTTACTCTTATTGATATGAGATTCGAGCCTGACCTAGATGATCATATTAAGAATAACGATGTGGATTTGATTTGTTTATCTGTGAATTGGGACTACCAACTAAATGCGGCGTTAGATCTTATCGGCCGGATTCCTCCTCATATTATGGTTGTTATGGGAGGAAGATATGCCACAACCAATATTGAAAAGTTTTTTGCAGCAACTCGGAAATTAGATATTATTGTTAGGGGAGATGGGGAGGAAGTTATTCGAGATATAGTTTCAGGGTTGCCCCTTAAGGACATCACAGGTATTTCTTACCGTGAAGGTGGAAAAATCATTCATAATAAAGTTCGTGACCTCCGTCCATTGAGTGATACCCTCTATCCGAATAGAAAGTTGAGGCGAGTTGATTATAGGCTTTTATTTAAAAAACTAAACTTAGGGACAAAAGTAGACTGTATTTCAACGTCCAGAGGCTGTCCATATAATTGCAGATTTTGCAATTTTACGAATTATCCCTTGCGCCGGAAAAGAGATTGGAGTGGTAGATCAGCGTCTTCTGTAATTGAAGAATTGAAGACCATTGACGCGGATTTCATATTTGTCGTGGATGATAATTTTGCTGCAAACATGAGGAGGGTTGAGGCGATTTGTGATTTGATCATTGCCGAGGGGATTAAGAAGACATTTGCGGTTGCATTGAGGATTGAAATTTATAAATACCCAAAGATATTAGAAAAGATGTCCAGGGCTGGTATTAAGATACTGACAATAGGGATTGAGTCAGCCCAAGATAAAACATTGGAAGCTATGCAAAAGGGTTTTAACACTACCTTAGCAGAGAAGGCGTTTGCTGAGATCAGAAAAGTACGATTTTATATTCATGGATATTTTATTGTCGGATGCATAGGAGAGAGCTATTTAGAAATGCTTGAAATAGGTTCTTTTGCTAAACGACTTAAATTGGATACTATCGATCTCAGTCTATTAAGGACAGAGAAACATTCACCTCTCAATGAAGTAATTGCCAGGTCTAAAGGATACTATGTGGGTGAGGAAAACATAGTATTATCTGAAGAATTTCATTTAAACAAGTTGAAGGAAATTAGAAATCATATATATAAAAACTACTATGATTTTTTTACCATATTAAGGATAATAAAAAGTGTAATTACCACTCGTTTAATAAGCTTTCGTTATTTTTATAAATTGAAATTCATATGTATCTTTAGAAGCATATTAAGCGAAGGTAAAAAAAAGGGGAGCCTCCGCAGTTATTTGTGGAAAGAAATATTCAGAACCCCGGACTAGAGTAGACATCTTCAAGCTTTTGGCTGGCCTAAAATTTCTGCTTTTCTTTTTTGTCCTGAACATATTCCACGGGTCGATTTTTCTAAAAAGTCAGACAGTCTTTGAACATGTTCATTGGAATCTTCGCGAAGACGCGCCTTAATTGTCGACAGGGGCAAATGGCTCCAGAAAATCGTTCGAAAAGCCCGTTTGATGGCCTTTCGGTCCTCCGGGGAAAAATCGGCACGGCGTAAACCTACGCCGTTGGTGCCGACCACCCGTCCCACCTCGGCGCCGACAACCAACGAATAGTGCGGGCAATCCTGCACGATTTTGGCGCACCCGCCAACCATGACGAAATCTCCGATATTGCAGGACTGGTGAATACCCACATTTCCTGAAATAAAGCTGCTGTTTCCTATGGACACGTGCCCTGCCAGAAGAGCGCCGTTACAGATCACATTCCGGTCTTTCATCATGCAATCATGGGCAATGTGCCCAGTAGCCATCAGGAAATTGTTGTTGCCGATAACGGTGTCACGATTCTCAAACATGGAACGGTTAACCGTGGAATGCTCCCGGAAAATATTGTTTTTCCCAATCATAACCCCGCTTTTTATGGCGACGTCAAAATCAAGGTTTTGCGGTGGTCCGCCAATAACGGCTCCGTGCAAGAGCTGATTGTTGTCGCCCATCCTGACACCGGTACAGATCCTGACGCAGGAATCAATTCGGCAGTTTTCCCCCACTTCGACACCATCCTCAAGGATCGAATAGGGACCAATACGGGTATGCTTGCCGATATGAACGTTTTTGCCGACAATGGTGGCTGCATGGACTTTGGGCATTGGTCAATCAACTATGGATAAGATCCGTTTTTCGAATATTCGACGGTTTTAAGAATCTTCACGGGAGGATAACAACGCCTCCGTTTCAGCTACACGTTTCTGCAACTCCCGCACTTGCTTACTCAGGTCGGGAAGTTCAGGCAGCAGATGGTAGGCCCTCAGCGCCTTAATGACGGGTATGGCCGGGTATCCAGCCCATCGCCCGGGACCAATATCGCGAATCACGCCTGACTGAGCGCCCACACTGGTTCCCGGTTTGAGTTCCACATGATCGCTGATGCCCACCTGGCCCGCCAGGACACAATGATCTCCCAGGCGAACACTGCCGGATATGCCTGTCTGAGCAACGATAATGCTGTGTTTGCCGATCTCTGAATTATGACCGATCTGGACCTGGTTGTCTATCTTAACGCCCGAAAGGATTCGCGTAGCCCCCAGGGTTGCCCGGTCGATGGTGCAGTTGGCTCCAACCTCCACATCGTCTTCAATCTCTACCGAACCCACTTGAGGAATTTTCTCCTGTTCCCCCGATTCAAGTGTCATATACCCGAAACCATCAGAGCCGATTACCGCACCCCCGTGTATTCGAACCCGGTTTCCAATTCGTGTTCCCGGATAAATGGTCACGTTTGGAAAGATTTCAGTTTCTTCGCCGATACAACTCCCTTCGCCAATACATACATTGGGATGGATTCGGGTATTATCACCAATCACTACCTCTTTTGTGATAAATGCGCCTGCGTCAATCGAAACGCCCGGACCGATCGTTGCTCCTTTTGAAATGACCGCACTTTCATGAATCCCGGGTTTTCTTTCGGGCTTTGGATAAAACAAGCGCAGAAGTCGAATTAACGCAAGCCTGGGATTCGACACCCTGATCAGGTTGCCAGGGGAATGTCTGTGAATTTCATGGGAACCACGAAAATCGAAGCCCGACTTTCTTTGATTCGGGCCGCCAGTTTTGGGTCATAGACCACCGTAATATCCCCCGGCTCCGCTTCATCCATGGCCACAACCCTTTCAACCCTCAGCCCCGGGTCCCCGAAAAGTCGACCCTGAACCCCTTCAGCTATTTCCTTTAAAGAAAAACCTGCCATTCCTGTTATCCCCTATTCATGGTTCGCCTTCTTAAAGATCACCTCTGCCGCTCTTGCTACACCGCCCTTTTCGCCCAACTGGCTTTTCAGTTCGTGAAAGCTTGCTTTCATAAAGGCTTGGCGGGCTGGATTCCTAAGAATCGCCATGGCCTCGTGGGCCAATCGCAAGGGGTCGACTTCAGACTGAATCATCTCCGGAACAATCCTTTTCCCGGCCAGAAGATTGGGCAACCCAACCGTCTTGGATTCAACGAGTCCGGTCGCGTCCAGTATTCTTGCCGCCAGCCAACTGGAACGGGAAAGCCGGTATAGGATAATCATGGGTAATCCCATGAGGGTCGCTTCCAGGGTTGCCGTTCCTGAACAGGAAATTGCCAGATCCGAGGCGGACATGGCCTCCCGGCTGTTGTAAGTCAACCGTATGCATGTTTCCAGACCGGCCTGATGAATTGAGGCTTGAATGGTGCTTTCAAAATAGGGATCCGCTATGGGCAAAACAAATCGAATCAGAGGATCTATGCGAATTATTTCTGATACGGTTTCCAGAAAAACAGGCATCAATCTTTTCAATTCATGAAGACGGCTCCCCGGAAGCAGACTCACCAATTGGGTTTCATCGTTGATTCCCAGTGAGAGTCTTGCAGCCCGACGCCCTTCCGGACTGATGGCATCGATCTGGTCCCGTAAATAATGCCCCACAAAAACCGTATTTGCCCCGGCATTTTCATAAACGTGGTCTTCCTGAAGAAATGAGGTCAGCATGCAATCATAGCTTCTGGCGATGATTCCGGCAATTCCACGCCAGAGCCAAACATTGGGTGGGAAGTATGATATTGTGGCGATATTTTTGGTCCTGAGCCAGCGACTCAATACCAGATGAAAAACATCGTTGCCGATCAGGACCGCCAGATCCGGTTTGGTCCTCAGCACATGGCGCCGGATATGTCTAAAACTGTTAAGGATTTCAGGAATGGTATCAAAGGCCTCACCGATCCCCACGGTTCCCAGGTGGTTGTTTTTGAAAAAAACCCGAACACCCGCCTGTTCCATACGGGTCCCGCCGACACCCGAAAGGACCACGGTTGGATGGGTTGCTTGAATCACTCCGGCAAGATCCGCCCCGATCAAATCTCCTGATACCTCTCCGGCACTGAGGAAAATCCGAACCCTGGGATCACTGTTTTCCTGCTCATGGCCTGTATATTTTCTACTTTTTTGTCCCAATTCCTATTCGTGCAACTTGTTTCAAAAAGCTTTGAAATCCATTTGGGCAAGCCCGGCTTTTACAGGATCCGACAGACAAGGTGTTTTATCAGAAGAATCGGTCACAGTATTGTCGGATTGCCCATCTTTGTCAAGATCCCGTTTCAGTCCCGACGTGTCGAAATGAGGGGAACCTGCCAGATCCCACTCCCGTGCTATTTGGCAATATTCATGGAACCATACCTTTTTTGCGGTCTCGTGGCAATTGGAGTTTTGGATGCGTGGTTCCGTTACCAGAAAATATAAGCAACAGTGATTCAGCTTCAGTGAATTACCGAGTATTTTCGTTTACAGGTGCCGGCAGGAATCCAAGATGTCAGGGCGTATCTTACTCCACACCATATATCGGGTCTATCACTTCAGATTTTCATTTCTCAAGCAGTAGACCACTGTCAGCCGCAGGAAAAAATGCTTGCATTTCCCAACGATCTATTATAATAAAAAATAAAATACCCATTATGGTCTGTCTGGTTGCCGGGTATACCCCGTGAAATGTTTCTCAACAAACCGAAAACCCTACTGATATCAAAAAGATGCGGTTAACCTTTTCATTAAAATTCATAATTGGGCTATCATCTTTCGGTGGTGTAGATATAGCCTAAAACAAAGGATTTCTGTGAGGTACTCTGTTTCGTTCTATTTGGAGTCTAACCTGACTCGTTCACATCTTACCATGAAAGGAGTGTAATCATGTGTATGAATACTTCCCTTATTAATCGGATTGCCGCGTCTCTGTTTGTTTTATCCTTGTCCCTCTACGTGGTGTCACCCGTTTTTTCAGCAGTTGTTCCTTGCACATGTTCAGGTTCTCCATATATTATTATTGATACAAACATGAATGATCAGCCGGATGTGCCAGACCCCAGTGTGTCGGGATATGATCAAGGTGATCCACAGGCATTTGGCTTTGACGCCTACTGGACCATGGAATATGACGATGCGACCAATCAGGTTATGGTTAATGGGCACGGAATTTTCCCAAATAAATATTTTGGATGGACCAATGACTACTTCAGCTACCAGAAAAGCAGCACGGAAAATAGTCTTACGCTGACAGAAGAGGACAGGAGTAATCCCCCGGGCAACTTGGTCATAACTGCGAGCAAAGTAGGCGGTGCCCAGGCCTTCAATAAAGTGGATTTCTTTTGGAAGACAGGGATGGTTCAGTATGCTGCAGCCGCCATGGTTGACAGCACAGGCGACGGTTCTTACGATAGCGTATTAGGGGAATCAGACATGCACCTGGTCCCCCCGATTCTGTTTGATAAACCGATCCAGTTCTATACTCACCCTACTACAGGCAAAAACTACTGGCTCATACCGGAAATAACACTCAGAATATCAAGGACATCTGGGCCTACGTACGGGCCAAGAACATGTTGCTTCAAGGTTTTTGTTCCGGTGGGCACTGACGCCCTGGAGGTGAAGTGTGGTAATGATGTCTGGGGGCGTGTGATGCTTAATGGTGAAGGTCCCGGTCCTGGACCAGCACCTGTTCCGACCTTGAATGAATGGGGATTAATCCTGATTATCCTGCTGCTGCTCGTCGCCGGAATCTGGGTAATGAGGAAAACCGGTTTTGGAGAGAGGCTTCCTCGCGCTTAGCTTGGTCCAGCAGATTCATTTTTGCGAACTCGCGTGATGATCCAGAATAGTATGCTCTGCCCAAAAGGGAGGATCAGTAGTTCCAATAGGGCCACCAGCCTGAGATCGACCCATCCGTAAAAAATCAGATTAAAGAGCACCTTTATTGTGAGGTAGCTGAAAAAAATAAAAAGCCAGATTCTGAAAAAATCAGCAAAAAAACGTCTTATCCCTTTCATGTGTATTCCTTTCGCCTGCCAGAAAGGTTTTTTTGGCAGGGCTGTCAAGAGGACGGGGTTGTGGGTTTCCCTTCCATCTCGGAGTTAAGAGGGAGAGCCATTGGTCCGGGTACTCCTTAATTATGCCTTCGTATCTGCTGTTGATGGAGGTCATTATATCCAAACAGTCTTTCTTGAAATCACCGCTTTTTTTGAAATGATGGGGGCCGTCAAATGATAAGAGGTACTTTCCATCATCCTGCTTCACGGAAAAGGCAAAAACGATAGGCGATTCATACCACAAATGGAGTTTGGCAGGCCCATTGGCCGTTAGACTGGGAACACCGAAAAAGGGGACGATGAGAGAACTGGAAATATCTCTTTGATCCACCAGGAGTGCCAAAATTCCATTCTCCTTCAGGTGAACGCCGATGCGGTGATTAAGGCCCTTGCCATGATAGAAGCATTTGACCCCACTCTTTCCTTCCCGTATCTTGGTCAACCATCGATCCGTATAAGGATTGTGCTGCCGCTTCAAAACAGTGGCCACATTGTAGCCCAGTATCGAGCCCAGAACACCCAAATATTCCCAGTTTCCCAAATGGGCCGTTATGATCAGTAACCCCTTTTTTTCACACAGGGCCTCGTCCACAACCTTATGGTTCTCAATCTGTAGAAATTCCGCCAGGTTTTCTGGTTTCAGCCTACCCAAATGCAGGTACTCAAAAGCAAGTTTGGTGATATTTGCAAAAAGTTTTCTTACAATCCGATCCTTTTCAAATTGTAAAAGGGGCGGTTCTTTAAAAATGATATCCAGATTATCGTAGGCCCATTTCTTGTCTTTTCTGCTGAGTCGGAACAAAATCGCTCCTGCAAAAAAACCAAAGGAACCCACCACGGTTTTTGGCAGTAGAGAGAAAAAAGTCCCCAGGGTGATGACCAAAACCGCCTCCAGAATGTAACCGGCTGTCCGCACGGGACCTGATTCTTTCTTGTCCATAGGATAGGTAAGTTCGCCCTTCTGTTTTCAGTCTGGAGTTTAATTGGATGATGCCCTGTTGGCACTGGTTCAGTTGAATAGGTGTTAAAAACATTTTAAGTTAAACAAGTTATATCAATTGTGCGCTGAAAAGTTTTTCGGCGGTGAGACCACTTTCTATCACCCCTAAGCTGACCGCAGGCACC
>Ga0208648_1002701_pt1 | contig 11982 bp, 10 predicted proteins | sample AntAceMetag02UKL_FD_184772 | JGI IMG/M metagenome (GOLD analysis project Ga0208648, IMG submission 184772) | Saline lake microbial communities from Ace Lake, Antarctica - Antarctic Ace Lake Metagenome 02UKL (SPAdes) (version 2) | ecosystem: Environmental > Aquatic > Non-marine Saline and...
TCATTGTTTGCAGAAACGAGATTATCTCATCCCTCCCATGGTGTCAATTTATTTTTTACATATTTATGAAAATTAAACAATATATTAAATAGTTAACATTTCGATTGTCCAATTTAGCCATGGAGAGGCGCTAACTACCTGAAAATACAGTTGACCATGCCACGCAACGATCAAAGCCTTAACGAGGTCTGTAATTATGGAGAAGATCAGACTTTCACAATAACCCCTGACGCAGGCAGCCATGTATTGGATGTGAAAGCGGATGCTATATCTTCAGGTCCAGTAACTTCCTATACCTTTACCAACGTGATCTCAAATCATACTATATCCGCTTCTTTTGCCATAAACAGTAATAGAGTCGGCGGGCTTCCTGACACTGGTCAAATAAGGTGTTACAGCAACAGTGGCGAAATACCGTGCCCCGATTCTGGAGCAAACTTTCATGGCCAGGATGCGACATATCTTATCAATCCACCATCTTACACTAAACTGGATCTTGAAGGGAATGAATTGCCTGATTCAGCTTTGGAGTGGGCCATGGTTCGGGATAATGTAACTGGATTAATCTGGGAGGTAAAGACCGATGATGGATCTATTCGTGACAAGGATAACACCTATAACTGGCACAATGCGCAGAGTGTCTTTATTGCCGGGTTAAACTCTTCTGAATTCGGAGGTCATGCCGACTGGCGGCTTCCAACGAGAGCAGAATTGCCGTGGATAGCAGATTATGGTCACTTTGCTCCGGTCTCAAGAAGCGATTATTTCCCCCATACGATTTCAGATCTTCCGTACTGGTCATCTACTGCATACAATAATAATTCGGGATTTGCCTGGAGCGTCAGTTTCGATGCCGGCGGGCTAAGCTACGGTAATAAATCAGAGAGTAATTTCTCTGTTAGAGCAGTACGGGGGACTCAAGATGGATCTTTGAATCGATTTGTCCCTAACGATGACGTCACTGTTACTGATAAATCCACAGGTCTTATGTGGCTCAAAGAAACATCCGCTGCAATGAGTCATGAAGAAGCATTGAACTATTGTAGAAATTTATCTGTTGGTAAGCATAACGATTGGCGTCTTCCCAACATAGTGGAACTCAGATCTTTAGTCAGTTCTATCGATAATTATCCTGCCATAGACAGAGAGCATTTTCCCAATACGATTTTGGGGCCATATTGGTCATCCACCAGCTATGTGGGACAAGGTGGACAAAGTGCGTGGGGTGTTGTCTTCAGCTATGGTGAGGATTTATATTCAGGCAAGTTAAATGCTCACTATGTACGTGCTGTCCGTGGCGGTCAAAATCGAATAATGGGTCATTTGGTTACATTCATCCCTGCTCAGGGATCGACCTGGGATGTTGGGGATTCTATGTCCATCTTATGGGAAACTCAGGGCATTTCAGGAAATGTCAAGATATCTGTTTCCCACCAGGGAGGGAAAGACGGTAGCTTCGAAACCATTGAGGAAACCACTGAAAATGACGGGGCCTACGATTGGACAGTCACTGGGCCAGTATCATGCAATTGCGTTCTTAAAATTGAACCTTTGAATGACCTGTCAAAGGCAACGACGCAAGGCCTATTCACCATTGCATCAACAACTTCACCGACTGCCACCGTTTCAGGTGTTCCGGGCAATCCAACCAATCAAACAGATGCGACCCTCACTGTAAGTGGGGACGCTATTATTTCCTACAAATACAGGCTTGATGGTGGGGAATACAGTAGTGAAACCCTTGTCGCTAATCCGATTTCTTTAACCGATCTTGCCGATGGATCTCATACGATTTATGTACTCGGGAGAGATGCTGCGGGAGATTGGCAGACTGAGCCCACAACGGCAACATGGACAGTGGATACAGTATCCCCTACGGCCATCATTTCAGGAACACCTGGGAGTCCAACGATTCAGACAAGCGCGACAATTACAGTAAGCGGAGAAGATGTCACCCATTACAAATATAAGCTGGATAGCGGAACTTATGGAGATGAAATTGCTGTAGGTGAACCGATTTCTCTTTCTGGCCTCACTGATGGCTCTCACACCCTTTATGTCATAGGTCGTGACTTAGCGGAGAACTGGCAAACCGAGGCTACAACCGCTACCTGGATTGTCGATACAATACCACCGACCGCCACTATTTCAGGCACCCCATCCTCACCCACTAATCAGACCGGAGCAACGCTGACAGTCGGAGGGGAAGGCGTGACCCACTACAAATACAAGCTTGATGATGGAACCTATGGGGCTGAAACAGCCATTGCAACCCCGATAACCTTAGCCGGACTGACTGACGGCAGCCATACTATTTATGTCATTGGCAGGGATGCGGCTGGGAACTGGCAATCTGAAGCCAGCGCTACGACCGGCTCATGGACAGTCGAAACAGTGCCTCCTGCGGTAACGGGCCTTTCTGATGACCCTACCCCTGCCCAGAGCAAGCCGTGGACATGGGATGTCACAGATTTAAGTTCCGTTATTTTCAGATACGCAATTGACCAGAATCCGACCTGGACACCAACAGGAACTTATTCCAGCACCAAGACCGCCACTAAGGAGGGTGGGGACGGAACATGGTATATCCATGTGCAGGCAAAAGACGCTGCAGGAAATGAAAGTGCGGTAACAACTGTTTCAGCAATTTTGGACAATACGCCGCCGACCGCCACGATCTCAGGCACCCCGCCCGACCCAACTAACCAAACAGGCGCGGCGCTGACTGTTGGCGGCACAGACGTGACTCATTATAAATATAGGCTTGATGATGGAGCTTACGGGAGTCAGATTGTAGTCGCTACACCAATTACCTTGTCGAGTCTCTCTGACGGTTCCCACGTTCTTTACACCCTTGGTCGTGATAACGCCGGTAATTGGCAGACTGAGGCTACAACGGTAACCTGGACTATAGATACCATACCCCCCACAGTAAGCATATCCGGTGAGCCATCGTCCCCTACCAACTCCACCTCAGCAACCTTGAACATTAACGGAGAGGGAGTAACCCATTACGAATATAAGCTGAATAGCGGGACTTATGGGGATGAGATCGCTGTAAACGAGCCCATCTTCCTTTCTGGACTTTCCGATGGCTCTCACACCCTTTATGTGATAGGTCGTGACTTAGCGGGCAACTGGCAAACTGAGGCAAGTCCCACAACCGCGTCATGGACAGTATTAACGACACTTATCATAACTGCTACATCGGGTCCTGGCGGGACAATGACTCCATCGGGTTCGGTGACAGTGGCTTACAGTGCTGACCAGGTTTTCACCATCACACCTGAGATGGGATACCAGGTCTCTAACGTGCAAGTCGATAGCGCTTCTGTGGGAACTGCAACGACCTACACCTTCACCAATGTGACCGCCAACCATACAATCGAGGCAGCATTTTCAACGCTATCGGCAGAAATCATCTATGTGGAGCCAGGCGGCAACTGCGGGGGCAAATCGCCATGTGTTAACTCCATACAAATGGGGATAGATTGCTCGACCGATGGCGCGACCGTCAATATTGCCGAAGGCACCTACGATGAAGATATCATTCTGGATGAACCCAAAGAGTTGATCCTTTTAGGCGGATGGGATGCTGCATCCACCTCTCAAAGTTCATACACAACCGCCAATGCCCTTATCATCCGGAAGGGGAAAATCGTCACGTATAATTTGGTTTTAAAGCCTCTTATTGAGGCCAGCAGTGAAGGACCAACCAGGTGAGCTGGCCATATAGAAGGAATCATGAATAGTGTTTAAATTCTTTTCTTTCTTATAAAAGGAGAATAATAATGACTGAAATTACTGGAGATGTTTTCGGTTTTGCAAAAAAGCTCTGGGAGGAAGAACTAGGTGGCTTCTTCTCAGGAAAAGATGATACGCCTCTGCATGGATATAAACTTACAAGTGACAAGCTAAAAGACACAATTTTTATTGAGATCAAAAGTCGAGATAAAGAACAAAATCACTTTACACGCTTTTACATTTTGCGGCATAAAGATACGGATTTATTTCTGGCGCAGCTTGGCAAATTTGCTGATTCCGTAGAGGTTGAACGAGATGGTGAGAATAAGTCTGGATTCTATTGTAGTATTATAGATGCTGAAAACTGGAAGGCAGTAACTATGGTCATCTTGGCATGGGCATGGTTAAGGGACGAAGTTTCTATCGAGAAAAGAGGGACTTAGATACCTACAAATTGTAATAAGGTTATTTTATAAAGGGCTTCTGTGGACGAAAATCCTGAAATTGCCAAATATATTTTCAGAGGGTTATCAGGGCAATCGATAACCATACCTGAACGCTGAAAATCTGTTATCATAAACACATTTAATGTCCGCACGTGGACATCTCTCAAGCTCTTACTTCTTTTCCTAACCACTTTGTTGCTTTTTTTTCTTTCGTTTCAGGGTAGATAGTGGATCTGAACTGTGCAGTTGAAGAAACGTCAGAAATTGAGGATGGGAGGTAGATAACACCGATGATTACTGATTGGATATTTTTTGTAGGTTTTAAATTCAGTGGTTATGGCTTTAGCATTTTTTGAATAGGAGGGGCGGCCAATGTTTGGAGTTACAATAGTCGAAGGAGAAAGCGTGCAGTCAGTCTTAAATATGGCGGCTGACAAGCTAAAAAATGCCGAAACCAATTATTGTTACAAAAACAATTTTGGTATTTCTATACTTCAGTTGGTTTCTAAAGACAATGGATTTGAGCTTGGAATTTCCGCAGAAGCATCCAGGCTTGGGCCGACCGGAGAATACGCAACTGCCATTACTTCCTTTTTGACAGGCAAATTTGGAAGTGATAGGCGTATACGTACAGAAGGAGTAAACACGAATGGGAGTCAGGTGAAATTGGGCAAGCTGGCACACACCCATAAGTTTTGGTATGCCCATCTCTGCAGGCAGATAAGAAGGCTTCTTGATGGACATGAAGGAGCGGTTAACGCAATAGTTTACCCCTTAGCCAAGCACACTTTTAAAGACAATGCCTATAAACCATGTCCCACTTACGTCCAATTCCAAAGTCATCAAGCCAGTAATTCGCTTAGTGTAGTTGTAAATTTCAGGGCTCAGCATCTATATATGCTCGGCTACAACATTCAAATATGGGCTTTTCAATTGTTGCAGCTCTGCCATGAATTTCAATTGCCTGTTGGAGATGTGCTACTAAACTGCACAAACCATCACGTTTGGGCCGGCGAGGATCCTACAGCAGTATGCGGAAAGCCTATCCCCTGGTTTGTCAAACCGAATGAAACATCCAAATTGGTTGGTGAGGTAACTGAGTATTACAGCAACTTCCAATTTACAAAGGGCGCTGGCTAAGCCCATGTGAACAACTACCCCAGGCTTATTACCCGACCAGATATTGAATAATCTCCGGCTCGACTTTGGATTCACCAAAGAACATTTTCAGCAGTTTTGAAACAAAACAGGGGAGATCGTGAACCAGGATATCGGATTGACGATAGAGAGTGATAATGAAAGTTGCTGACCGTTAACATAATAGGATAGGAGGTTGAAATGGCTGAAATATGGGGAGATCCTCTAACTGACACCGCGTCCCGGTTCGAAACCAGAGTTTGCTTGCGATTAGCTGAAGAGACACCCAGAAATTGGATTATCATTCCTGGGAGTAATCAATCCTATACCGGGAAAAATGATACTTTAGAAATTGACCTGCTCCTTTTTACTGACAGAAACTGTTTCGTGATTGAAGTCAAAGGCGGAGATATTCGAGCAATCACAGACGAGAAGTGGGTCGTTAGCTATCAGGGCAGGCCCCCAACGGAAAATCGATTGTTTCAAAAGGCGAATAGAAGTAAGAATATCCTGCTCAGCAAGCTGAAAGAAGGGAACTACAGGTTGAATAGGCTCCCGGTTGTTCCCATCATCTGCTGTTATGATGATGTTTTAGAGAGGCTACAGTACCCTTTGAGGATTCGTGACAAGGGCAATAGAGGTATGGTTGTGGGTTTCAACCAGTTATTGGACAAAATCAAGAAGGATGAAAAGGATTCCAAGTTCAAGACTGACCTGCCCCCAGCAGAAATGGCTGAAACGGTATACAGCCGGTACCAGTTTAAAGTCCCGGAAATTTCTTTTGAGAAACTAAGAATATTTCAAAAGGCTCATGAATTCCAGGACAAAGGGAAAGGCGAAGAATACGCCGATTCAATATATCGGGATTTGGGACCATATTTCAGATATATTACATCAAAAATCGTAGAATCCACCTTAAAAAAAATCTCCAAGACCCATGGGGAAACAATTGAGCTTTATGCGTATCTCATTGAAAAAGCCAAGTTGCCTGGAAGACCTTACGCCTTTTTCCCATTTGTAAGATATCCTGAGGTTGCTTATCTTGATTACGCCCAACTGGCATTTGACTTGGGGTATTTCGATAAAGAACAAGTGGGCCGTCTTGATATCAAAGAAATTCTGTCCCCCCCATGCTATGCAATCAATGTGAAAGCCGCAGTTTATAAAGCCCACAGAGCAGACCGATCAACCACCCAGAAAAACCTTGAAAAACACTTCGGAGATTTCATTTCTCTATGGAGGCAGATAGAGAAAGAAGGGCCACAGTATGGTTTCCTCCATCATGAATCCGAAGATCCAGAGTCTATTACCTGCTGGACTCTGAATCGCGTAGAAGCGGAGGCAGATTCATTTGTAAAAGATATTGTTGATCCATACTCAAAAGCTATAGGCCTTGTGGGGTTCCGCAGCCTGGAGAAGGGATGGGTTGAAAAATCCTCAAACCTGATTGAGTTTGTATCTGAGGAGTTCTGCCGGCTATATCCAGTTTATAAATTCTTTTTCGAAGAACTCTGATCCTGTTCGTCAGAATAGAGGTGCGACCGGCATAAAGAAAGCATGGGTGTCACGGGTGATGAAGAGGTTGGGATTGGGGAGGTCCAGAAGGTTATCAACAATCATTTGATGGTAACCGCTCAGGCATCTGAGTCCTTTGACGCTGCAGGGGAACAGGCAATTATGGCTAATGGCATTCCATCCTTAGACTTAGCCCGGATAACCGGGAAACCTGGTGAAACAGTGAGTATGCCTGTAACCTTAACCAATGTGTCAGGTTATGAGATTGCGGCTGTGTCAATGGATGTTTCCTATGATGTTGCCGTGTTTGAAAATGCGAGGGCTCAAATCGGCCCAGCAGGAAGTGCTGCCGGGAAATACGTTGTTTTTAATGAGATCTCTTCTGGCATGCTCAGAGTGGGGGTTTCGGGTGTTAATCAAAATCTCATCGGTGACGGTGTGGTTGCATACGTTGTCTTCGACATAAAGGCTGATGCTATCATGCGCCAAACGGATTTAGGGAATGCGCCGTCCGCATCTGATCCATCGGGCAATGATGTGCCGACTGAGGGAGAGAGTGGCGCTGTTACAGCCATGACCATCCTTTACGTGTCACATGACGGGGTATGTAACGGCAACCAGCCATGCTTTACCTTGATACAGGATGCCATTGATGCGGCAGACGATGTGTCTTTGATAAAGGTGACTGAGGGAACCTATGATCAAGACCTTGTGATCGATGAACCCAAGAATTTAACCATCCAGGGAGGCTGGGATTCAACATTTACAACCCGAACCTCAGACACGACCATAAAGTCCATGAGGATAAGTGCCGGGACGGTTAAGACGAAGTATTTGGTGATACGGTAGGTCTTTTGCCGAACGATATTCCAATTCCATATGTCATAATACGCTATTACAAATGCCGCGATTAGGCGGTATAGCTCAAAGTTGGGTGCAGCGAATTCATGTCGTCCATATTAGCATTGACATCGACACGAGATGGAATCGTGGCCAGTGATGGCCGTCGGTTCCATTCCGTTCGTCTCGTGAACGGGGTCCCGACTGAAGCTGCCAACATCTCGTCCGACACCTTCAACAAAACGTTTTCCCTGAACGGCGGTAATGTGGTTGGTGCCTTTTGTGGTTTGCTGAAGTTCTCCGGTGCAACTGTCGCCGAACACATTGTGAACATCACATCAGATATGTTCTCTGGCGGCACCACATTTTTATCGATTGTCGATGCGATTGAGAAGTATCTCAGGCACCGGCTCACCGAAATCGACAACGCTGAAGTTATCCCCCCTTGCCGGAACGTTGACCTACTCCTTGTGGGAGGAGCGAGTCTAACGCGTGCCCACATGGCAATCACATCAATACGTTTCTGCCCAACAGTTGATGGCGTTACAACAAAGCGAGATGTCGTGTATGCAGACAAGGAAAAACGGTACTACGTTTACGGAGACAATCAGGCTACCGCTGCTGTCGCAAGAGTGCTCGATGCGAACCACGCACCCAACAGAGATGCAAATTTCCTCCTAAAGCTTGCAAGGGGGGCTATCGAATCTGGTATCCGGAATTGTGGAACACACAGGCATGGAATGGAGCGTGCGTGCGGTGGCCAAGTCTTCACCACAAGAACCTGGTATTAGGCAGAGCGATGACGACAGAGCACTCCTTATTTTGTTGGATATGCAGAAACTGCTCAATCAATGGTTAGGGATGGCTAACGGCTGAACTAAGAGTTTAAATGACAATGATTGATTATATATGCAAAAAGATAAATTCAATTCCAAAAAAGTATTACAAGCAATATAACCCTGTGTTTCGAGATGGGTATCGAATCGATTATTCCCAGAGAGTTATCTATCCTGAAAGAGCGTATTGTGCTTACTTGTTTCATCTCTTTTTGAGTGATCAAGAAAACAGAAATCAACCTGGTTTCAGCGAATTGATAATAGATGCAGAAATATATAAACGAATTTCAGGAGTGTACCAGTCCCCAATTAATAATGCCTATGAGAAGACGTTGAAAAATATCGGTATGAAAATTGGTTGCTATCCCGATCTCATCATACATGGTGGCCAAGACAGTACGGAAAACAATTTGCTTGCACTTGAAGTGAAGACCGTTTCAGATCTTAAGCAAAGTGAATTTAACAGAGACTATTTCAAGGTAAATGCTTATGCAGAAACGCTTGGATATCGGAACTCATTTTATATTATAATTAATATTCAAAAAAGTGTCATTGAAACTTATTTAAAGAAGTATAGAACTCTAAATTATTTTGAGCATGAAGGGACTAAGGTTTCTATTGTCATAAAAGAGTCATTTGATAGTCATATTGAGATGTTAGTATAAGGCAATAGAGTTGGGCCATATGATTCATCCTGACGCATATGAACCAATTCATGAGGATGAACTTTGAGAAAGGAGGAGGATAGGCATGAAAGCTATTTTCATGTTATTGCTTATTATCCTTGTAATTGGACTTATATGTGAATTCCTATATCAATCAGTGGGAGGCTTTTGGTTAGTCCTGATAGTTGTTGGTGTTGTTGGGTATGTGGCTTATTCATGGAGTAATCCATCAAGCAACAAAGATGCTGAAGAGTTAGAGGAAGCAAAACAGCAATGGGGAGAGTTGAAAGAGGAGTGGGGGGTAACGCCAAAGAAAAAGAAAAGGGCGATGGGGGTATGGTTGTTAGCGTTCGTGTTGGTGATAGTGATGTTGCAGATGCCGTTCTGCCAGCGGATGATGGATGATTATGGGAGGCGGCATTTTCCTCAGAAGAAAGAAATTTTTCATAGGGGGATGGGGGAATGATAAACATGAAATGGAACAATGCAATCGAAACCAGCTTCAGGCCCTTGGAAAACGTTTAGACATTTTGAATAAGCGATTGAACCAAAAATGACCCATGCCCATGGTATGCACTACCAAGAGAACGTGGAACCTGGGCGGCTGAGAAAGCCGTTTTTGTGGGGACGGCACTGCATCTCCTTAATATCATCCTGTTTAAGGACGGCTCAATATTTAATCGGAACTGCTTTCTCAAAAGTGGAGTTGAATATCGAGCTGTCCTTTTTGCCGAAGTTTTATGAGGTAAAAGGACGCAGTGCGCGCATTATACTAATTTTGGCGAAAGTTCGGTCAAAATTCTATATGTGAATAAGTCAGCGGAAAAAAGCGGAAATGAAAAACTGTGGATAAGTTTGGATTATTGTATTATTACTTATTGTTATATCAACTGAAATAGAGTGTGTCAAATTATGTCAATGTGAAATAAAAGTTCTCGGGTTAACGGTATCGCTGGAATCTTTAACTTGTGGTAAGTAAAGAGATTAGGACTTTCTTATGCCGTCAAACTACACCATATATGCTCTTGTCGATCCAAGGGACGATACAATTTTCTACATTGGTAGAACTGTTCTGAAGCCCAGTACTCGGCTAAGACAACACATCGAAGAGGAGGGCTGTACTCCCAAGAACAAGAGAATTAAAGATGTTGAAAATGCGTCTTTAACCCCATCAGTTGTTGTTCTTGAAGATGGCATCACATCAAAAAAAAGAGCTTTCACGCGAGAGGTATTCTGGATTGAGTTTTTTTCGTCAGTCGGTGCTAAATTAACTAACGCCTCGATAGATTACGACGGTAAGTATTTTTTTGCAGATTATTGCCTATCCACGATTTCTAAGGAGAGCTGGACTACAGAATTAAATGATTTAGATAACAAACACAATGATATCAAAAAGTATATAAGTAAGAGGCCAATAAACCATGGAAAACCATGGACATCAACCGACCAAGAATTATTAGAAGAACTTTACGAAAAAGGAAAAACAGTTTACGAAATAGCTGATCTTATTGGCAGAACTATCGATAGTACTAATATGCGTTTAGGCCCTTATCTTGCCTCCAAATATCCACTAAAAAATGCAGAAAACGAGCTATGCCATGAGCAGGATAATTACAACACTAATCATGGCGATGAACAGATGCTAGCCCATAAAAGCGGAACGCGCTGGACTACATCTGATGATGAGGGCCTGAAATATATGTTAGAAGAAGGAAAAACGATTTCATATATAGCAAAAGCTCTTGGGCGAAGTGAGGGTGGTGTTAAATCACGGATATTTCGAATAAGAGATGAAATCTAAATAGCAGGGATTTAAATAGAATATTGAGATGAATTGTGATGGTTCATAATTTAGTGAATTGACGAACCCGATGGTACCGCCAAGATATCAAAAAATGGAAAGGGATACTTAAAAAGTTAATATGTCTTTCTACTGTCCAAATTGCGGAACTACAATATTCTGGGGAAACCTTCATTTGTTTTCCAACAAGTCTCATAAATGCAACAAATGTAAAGAGATTGTTGATATTCACCCTCAACTTAAACAAGTTCTTGGGACAATAAAGAGAAAGATTAAGGAAAAACAAGGAAAGGAAAAAAGTGTTTGGATAAACCATGGTATTATTTTTGACCTGATAACTAATTTGAGTGTAAGTCTGATTGACATTTCAGATTTTTTGAGAAGAAATTCCTTTAAAATGTCTCACAGCCCAGCATTTATTAAAAAGAGGCTTAATACAGTCTGTGAAGAATCGGGCTTATATAGCTTTGATGAGATGAGATCTAAACTGACGATTGAAAAACTCCCTTACGAAACAAAGAGTGTTAATCTCCATACTGGACCCTTTTATTCGTCATCAAAGAATTCATTGTGCAATCGAATAAGAAAAAAAATCATTGAAAAAGCTGAAGGAAATTGCGAACTGTGTGGAAGTCAAAAGATCTTAAACTGTCATGAAGTTTGGCAGTTCAGTGAGCACAATGCGACTCAAAGATTGGTGGGATTTATAGCTTTATGTCAAATGTGTCACTTAGTAAAACACCAAACATACAATGACTTGGGTGGTATACCCTGGGAAGATGCTCTACGCCATGTTGCTGAGGTAAATAACTGGTCTATTCTAAAGGCACGGAAGTATATAGATGATCAGATAGGTATTCAAGCTCGTAGGTGTCACAAACTATAATTCTTCATAGAATCAATTAAGGGAATTTCTGACAGAAAGATGTTGAAGGCATCAGTCCCTCTCTCTACAACAAACATTTTGAAAAGGAGAGGGAAAATGGAAAAAGACAGCG
>Ga0208648_1002705_pt1 | contig 11964 bp, 9 predicted proteins | sample AntAceMetag02UKL_FD_184772 | JGI IMG/M metagenome (GOLD analysis project Ga0208648, IMG submission 184772) | Saline lake microbial communities from Ace Lake, Antarctica - Antarctic Ace Lake Metagenome 02UKL (SPAdes) (version 2) | ecosystem: Environmental > Aquatic > Non-marine Saline and Alkaline...
GGTCGGGATGAACAATATCCCAAAAACTCATTGATAATAATTCTTTTTCATCATATCCTGCAATCGTTGCTGATACCGGATTTGCATACAAAAAATTCTGCTCCCGGAATAACAATATTCCTGTGGGGGAAGATTCGGCAAGGGTTTTGAATTGCTCTTCACTTTCGTGTAAAGATTCTGTTGCCAAATCCCTTTGCTTTTCAATATCAATATTATGTAGTTCAAAAGCTATATCATTAGCGAGTTCCAATAATAATGACTGTTCCTCATTATCAGTTACAAGTTCTAATGAAAGTGAAACCGACAATATTCCAAAAATTTTATTTCCGTAGCATAACCTTACGGTTAATTTTTTTTCTCCCGACACTTTCCCCAGCATCTTGCATTTTTTGCAGACATTTTCTTTATTTTCAATAACTACAACCTGCGATTGCTTTAAAGCTCTTTTGACACATTCTACACTATTTGGTTTTTTCAGGCATTTCATAAGATATTCAAAAGATTTTCCAATACCTGCTTCTGCAAAATCTCGAAATTTATTATTTTCATCAATTAACCCAATCCATGCACTTGTGTAACCTCTACTATCGATTAATATTTTACACGCTTTTTGAATTAAAATTTCTTTATTTTTTTCTTTCGTAATGAGTTGATTAACATTACGAATTGCATGCAGAACCTTGTTAAGATGCTTATTTCGTTTTTCTGATTGTTTTCTTTTATCAATATTTCTTGCAACAAATAATAGAGATTTTTTACTTTTTGGTAATAATCTTCCTTCATACCACTTTTCAGTTTCTTCCATTTGAAGAGTGTATTCAAACTTAATAAGCTTTTGCTTTTTAAAACATTTTTTAATGTAAGTGTAAAAATTATCGGCAGTTTCTTTTGGGAAAATTTCCCATAAAGTTTTTCCAATAACATCTTTTTTTGGCTTATATAATTCGAGGTTTTGAGTTGGAGCAATACTTAAGAACTTTCCTTTTTTATTAACTTCAAAGATTATGTCGGGGATCGCATTGAATAATGACCGTAATTCAGATTCAGAGTTTTTAAGTGTTTCTTCAGTATTTTTTTTATTTGTAATGTCGATAGCTGAAATTATTCCGGCAGGCTTTCCAAGAAATTCAGTTTCAGCACCCGATAAATTGATCCATTTTTCTTCTTCGGTTTTAGTAATAATTTTCAATTCATGGTTCATGATTTTATTCACACCGGAAACTTTTTTCTGTCCAATCTTTTTAATATATTTTAAATATTTAGGGTGTACAATATCCCAAAAATTCATCGAATATAATTCATCTTCAGAATATCCCGATATTTTGACACCCTCAGGATTTGAATAAATCCATTTACGGTTTTGAAAGATCATTACAGCCGTAGGTGTGGTTTCAGCTAAAGTTCTGAATTTCTCTTCACTTTCTTTTAGTTTTATGTTCCTTTCGGCAACTAATTCCTCAAGGTTCTTATAGTATGATTGGAGTTCTTTTTCAGTATTTTTTAATTTAGTAATATCTTGAATTGATGTAATCAAATAATCAACGCTATTATCGGCTTTTCGTTCACACGACAAAGTCAAATGAGTGAAAACAATATCGCCATTCTTCGAGTAGAAACGCTTATCCATTTCATAGCCATTTATCTTTCCTGAAAGAACAAGTTGGAAATATTTAAGATCAAGTGGTAAATCATCAGGATGAGTCATATCACTCCATTTCTTTATGTAAAATTCATTTTCAGTATATCCCAACATATCACACAACTTATCATTTACCTTGATCCACTCATGTGAAGGGGATGTGATAGCCATTCCTATATTTACAAGATTAAAAATTTTTTGATTTTTGTTAGCATCAACTTTAATCGTTTGTTTATTCATTCTTATTTTTTTTGTTTGGAACTTGAAAAACAGAAGGTTTAATATAAAACATTAAACAATATTGTTTATTTGTAAAAAATATTTTCAAAAATAAGAAATAATTCTAATATTAAAAATATTTTAATTAATAGCCTTAGTGCTGTTCAATGCTATTAAATTTTGTATACTTCAATTTGAACTTTTCTCTGTGTAACATTATGCTAAACTGTGGCATAGCTATTGCACAGAGTTAATCAAAGAATTTTGAAAGTTTCACAAAGAAAAACTTCATTTTTGTATTAATTGTTGATATTTAACATTATAAAAAAATTTGTTTTTTTGTTATTTTTGAATTAAACAACCCTGTTAATAGTGTTATTTTTTGTGAAATTATGTTTAAATGAGATTTTATAATTAGTGCTTGCCCGAAAACGCCAATTTCTTCGTTATGCTTGTTCATCAAACCAATCATCCGTACGGACTCATGGTTTTTTGAACTTCGCAACCTCGAACTTAACGTTTTCGGACTAAGCACTCCAAATTCTTGAGTTTTCTTGCAAACACTAATTAAGGATTTGTGGCTTTATAGCTTCTTTATATAATCTAATTTTTATTAATTAGAATTTTATTTATTTTTACACTATCATAATTTATTAAATATTTATGCGACTAATATTACTTTTTTCTACACTTTTGATAATAAATTCAATATGTTTTTCCAATCAAAACGAAAATGACAGCTTAATAAAGTTGATTCCAAAAACCGAAGATGATTCAAGCCGGGCAGTTCTTTTATGTAAAATCGCTATGAACTTATTTTATTCAAACCCTGATTCGGCAAAATATTTTGCAAATGAGTCGATGATGATTGGTAAAAGAATTGATAATGAATCCATAATTGCAAAATCATATAATGTTCTCGGAATTGTTTATGATATAATTGATAAATGGGATAGTGCATTATATTGCTACGATATAGCTATTGAATATGCCTTGAAAAGCAATTCAAAAAATACCCATGCTTCAACACTTAACAACATCGGCTTGATCTATTGGAATAAAGGCGACAACGACGAAGCAATAAGATTTTATAATGAATCTTTAAAACTATTTGAAGAATTGGATGATAAAAAAGGTATTGGAAATGCTCAAAATAACATAGGTTTAATTTATTGGGAGCAGGAAAGATTAGAAGAAGCCTTGGTTTATCAAAGAAAAGCTCTCCAAAATTATCTTTCAGTTAATCATCAATATGGTATCGGTGCTTCTTATACTAATATTTCGAGGCTTTACGATGAAATCGGTTCAAAGGACTCGGCATATTTTTATTCATATTTATCAATTAAAAACAAAATAAAAACAAATGATAATTACGGCCTTGCCATTTCCTACAACAATCTTGCTACAATTTATGAGGAAGATAAGCAAATTGATTCAGCACTAAATTACTATACAAGATCAATAGAAAAATATAAAGAATTAGGCAATTATGCAAGATGTGCCTCCTCAATTTATAATCTTTCAAACCTTTATGAAGAAAAATTGGGTGACCTGAACAAAGCAGAAAAATATCTTCTCGAAGCTTTGGAGTATGCTGAGGAATCGGGAGCAAAAACCATTTTGTATAAAATATATGATAATTTAGGAAGATTATATAATGATTTGGGAAAGTTTAATCTTGCGAGCGATTTTCTTTTGAAACGTATTAAAGTACACGACAGCATTTACAATATTGATAGAGATGAGAAAATCACTGAAATTCAAACTAAGTACGAAACAGAGAAAAAAGATAAAAATATTGCTGTTCTTGAAGCAAAGAAGATTCAGGCAGAGCTTAAAATTTCCAATCGAAATAATTGGATTATAAGACTTGGTGCCGGTTTTATTGCAATGATACTTTTTGGACTTCTACTAATTCAGCGAAACAAACGCAAAGCCGAATCAGAAAAAGATGCGGCAATAATTCATGAGCAAGAACAAGGTATTAAAGCAATTATTGAAGCACAAGAGGCGGAAAGAAAACGAATTGCAAAAGATCTTCACGATGGAATAGTTCAACAATTAGGAGGAGTGATTATTGCTTGGCGAAAGCTGATGAATCATAATAAAAATGAGCAAACAGATGAAAATAAATTACTTAAATCATTGGAGGATTCTTCGAATGAATTAAGAGAAATTTCGCATAGAATGATGCCCAAGGCTCTTAGCCAACTGGGTGTTGTCGCTGCTCTTGAAGATCTTCTGGAAACAAGTTTAGGGCATTCTGAAATCAAATATGAATTTGAGTGTTTTGGAATTAATGAAAGATTTAAAGAAAATATCGAAATAGCAATATATAGAATTGCACAGGAATTGATTAATAATATTATTAAACATAGTGAGGCAGATTATGTTAATTTTCATTTAGTGAAAACCGGTGGAACAATTGCATTGATTGTTGAAGATAACGGAAAAGGTTTTTCTGCAACTAAAAAGAAAAAAGGAATTGGTTTGATGAATATTTCGAGCAGATTAGATGCAGTGAATGGAACTATTAACTTTGAAGCCGGAATCCAAAAAGGTACACTAATAACTATAAATATACCAATAGATTAAATGATAAGAATTCTAATAGCTGACGATCATAAAATAATGTCGGAAGGCCTGAAAAGCTTGTTCGACGATGATCCGGATATAGAGGTTGTTACTACTGTTTGTAATGGGCTTGAAGCACTTGAAGTTTTAAAAAAAGAAGATATCGATGTAATTTTATTGGATATTGATATGCCGAAAATGAATGGAATTGATTGTGCAAGGGAAATATTATTGGACCATCCCGAAACAAAAATTGCAATTCTAACAATGCATCATGAAAAATCATTGATAAAGAGCCTTATCAAAATGGGGGTAAGTGCTTATATGTTAAAAACAATTCCAAGAGATGAATTACATCTTGCAATTAAGACAATTTATAAAGGCGGAGAATATTTTAATGCCGACGTAACAAAAGCATTATTGAACAAAGAGGAAAAAGGAAAAGTTGTTCTCGGAATAAATCTTTTAATATCAAAATTAACAGCGAGAGAAGTTGAGGTAATAAAACTTATTGCCGGCGGAATGACAAATACCAAAATTGGAGAAAAACTTTTCATAAGTCCACGCACCGCTGATGCTCATCGAACCAATATTATGAAAAAAATTGATGTGCATAATGTAGCCGGTATTGTTCGTTTTGCATTTCAAAATAATTTAATGGAATTAGAATAGAAAGCAGTAGTGTTGAGAATTCTCAATTTTAAACCTTTGGATTATTTAATTTTAGTCATTATTAATTAAAAATAAATAGAAAAATGAAAAAGTTAGTAGCGGAATTTATTGGAACCTTCTGGTTAGTCTTAGGAGGATGCGGAAGTGCGGTTTTAGCAGCAGGATTTCCAGAATATGGTATTGGATTTTTAGGAGTATCTCTTGCTTTCGGCTTAACATTACTCACTATGGTCTATGCTATCGGCCACATTTCGGGCTGTCATATCAATCCGGCAGTATCAATAGGTTTATGGATTGGAGGACGTTTTGATAAAAAAGAACTTTTGCCATACATTGGCGCCCAATTATTGGGAGCAGTTGCAGGAGCCGGAGTCCTTTACATTGTTGCCAGCGGTAAAGCAGGATTTGAAATCGGTGGGTTTGCAGCGAACGGATATGGCGAACATTCTCCCGGCGGATACAATTTGATTGCAGCACTCGTAATTGAGATTGTAATGACGTTTATGTTTCTAATAGTAATTCTGGGAGCAACACATCCAAAAGCACCCAAGGCATTAGCGGGAGTAGCAATCGGGCTTAGTTTGACTCTTATTCATTTAATTAGTATTCCGGTAACAAATACCTCAGTAAATCCGGCAAGAAGCACGAGTCAGGCAATATTTGTCGGAGATTGGGCAATGGGGCAGTTGTGGCTCTTTTGGGTGGCTCCGATAATTGGTGCAATTTTGGCCGGATTGGTATATAAATATATATCTCCTGTTACTAAAGATCAAAGCAATGACTAATACTTAAACAGTCATAGTAAGGAGATAGAAATAAAAAATTAACTGTAATAAAATACTAAGCAATTAATTTTTATACGGAATATAATGCCTGAATTATTTAATTATTATCTTTTTATTAAGATGTAATTCTTTATTCTTTAAACTCAGCATATAAAGTCCTGACGGCAAATCGCTGACATCAATTTGTTTATCACCGTTTTGAGTGAGTAAAAATTCTACGTTTCTAACAACTTGTCCGTTAGAGTTGTAGAGTAAGCAATTTATTTCGCCCTGAAGATTATTGAATTGGATATTTATTTTATCAGAAGCAGGATTCGGGCTGATTGTAACTAATTTGTCAAAATTATTTTCTTTAATATAGGAAATGTCGCCTATGTTAAATGAAAACAAGATACTTCTTCCAAAATCATTTTCAAAGATTTTTTTAATAAGCCCTTCGCTATTAAACAGCTTCAGAAAGCCGGAGCCTTGTTCGGGGTAAGCCCAGTAGTAAAGCCCCATATTTTCAGTATCAATTAATTCAAGAGTATAACATCCGTATTCAAAATCAAGTGTATCATAATAATAAGTATTGTTTTCAAGATTATCGCGAGTTAAAACAATGTTTCCTTCCATGTCGGTAATCTCCATAGAATATCTATAAGCCTGGTTATTGGTTTTAAGCTCGAAAACCATCCCTTGCTCGTATAAATCAGGTATTGTAAAATTACTTTTATAAGTATTATTATCACTATATTCATCAACTTGATTATTAGGTTGGCTGATATTAACCGTGAAAATACTATTGTCATCACCTATCCAGAATGAATTATCAATTACCGGTAAAGTTATAACTTGTTTATGGTTAGGTTTTATTAATCCTGTCCAATCAAAACTTAATGCATTGCCACCCGAAACAAAATATTCAATATTAAGTGAGGTAAGGTCGCTTGTTCCGTTATTTCTTATTACAACTTCCGGCCCGGTACAAATCGGATTAATTCTCGAATAATCATCTTGCATACTCGGAGTGATGATATCATAAATTTCGGCATCATTATCAAAAGATGATTGCCCGTATTGCATTAAGTGCATCGCAATAACATAGTTACCATTTCCCATTCCCTGATTGTTTTCGGGAACTTTTGTAATATCGTAATCAATGTTCAGGGTATCATCATTAATAAATTCAGTAATCTCGAATTCAAAGTCTTTTACAGGGTCACCCGGGCACCAGCCTTCGCGGGAGCCATTCCATGTTCCTCCCTGCGGATAAACCGGATTCAATGCACAATCATTGTATTGGAAAATATGCCAGTTGGCTATTTCTGTATTATCAATCAATAAATAATGAATATTATCTTTCCATTCGCAACAATGCGGATATTCACCTGTATTGCTGTGATGCCCGTGGCCGGTTAATCTTGTGATTACTTTGAATTGCTCTGCATCAGGCAATAAGGGATAAGTGATTTCCGAAAGGGATGTGTTGTCGGAAAGGTTTTTATAAGAATATGAAGCTCTTTTTCCCCAAGGCCTGTCGATGCTCAAAACATCTCGAGGTGGAGTTCCTTCAATAAACGAAAATTTCAAATCAATAAGTTCTTGCTGATTTCCTGCATTTAAGTCAACATTACCTTTTAAAAAGGAAGCATAATCGGTTACATCGTAAACCCAAGTGAATCCTTCTTCACCTAAAGATAAATTAATACCGTAAGGAGTAATATATCTTCCGATTTCATACCTTTCCAATATTTCAAAAGGCTCACCATAATAAGGAAGTTCAAGCTTATAAAGTGTTTCATCAACTTGAAAATAAACAGAGTCGATTATTGAATCATTCTCGTAAACATATTTATATCCGGCAAGCCAGAATTCTATTGTATCTGTCGGTAAGGTAGGCTGATTTTCATCTTCGAAAAGCACTAATTGTGTTTTTGCATTTAGCGTTGAATCAATTAATAATTCCGAAAAAATTTGCGATGAAGAATGTTGAAGATTAATAAAAGAAATTTGAGGCCTGATATTGTTTTGATAGAAAGGAAGGAATAATTCGGGGCCTTTAACTTTATACCATGACGGATAACCATACATCGTTCCATTATGAGAAAATTGCGAATGGTCGATAACATTTGTTCCTTCACCCGAATTGAAATTATAATATGCAATTAAAGAGGTATCGGCAGCCGGATCCTCAACTTCTTTTCTGAAATCCGCCATAATTTGTTCGTCCTCTTTTGCATAATTATAAATACGGAATTCATCCATAATAACATCAGCATAAGCGTCATTATTCCAATTACTTTTCCCGATATAATTATTTGTTCTAATTACATTTTGTGGTGTTTTCAGTACACCATATTTTAGGTTTTCTCCATTAAGATAAAGCCATCCTACTTTACCAAAATTTAATTTTATTGCAATATGAGTCCATTCGTTTAAGGGAAGTACATCCGGTGATTCAAACGACAATGAAGAAGATCCTTCATAAATACTTATCGAAAGTTTACCTCCTGTTCCTTTCGAAAGGGCAAGAATAATATTATCGTTGCTTGGGCCGTTTCCAAAATCAAATACTCTGCTCCAACTGTTATTATTACGTTTATAAACCCATGTTTCAAAAGTAAAATCACCATTAAAATAAGTGCCGTCGGGTATGTCAATGAAATCTGAACCACCGTCAAGATCAATTGCATAATTTGTGGTTGAGGCTGAAACTCCGCTGTTCCATGCTGTACTATCGCCATTATAAGAAATGTTGATGCCGGCTTCAGGGTTCTCGAAGCTCAATTCAATTAGCAAATTTGAGGTTCCATCCCAAATAAAAGCTTCGGGAAAGCTAAATGAATACCATCCGTTACCATTTAAATTCAATGTGTTGCAAAAGACCTTTTCCAAATCATTTGATAGGTTTTCAGGTTTGATCTCATCAAGATCGCTATTCTGCATTTTAATTGTAAAATGTCGGATCTCGTTGTCGCTTGCGTTTAAAAACAATTTTATTTTATTGATTTCACCTGCTTGCATTCCTTGAGCCGTTAATTCATTTTCAAGGTAAATAAACTGCGATCTAGCATCTGTGTGCTGGCCGGAAAGCAAATTTTCCGATTGAATATTTCCTTCACCTATGGTAAATTCGCTCATTGATAAAGTGTCATCAAAAATAATTGAATTATGTGTTTTCCCTGTGTATGAATATGTCGGGCTGTTAGTAATTTCAATTGAATCTGTTGTGTTGCCGTTAATAAAAGTAAAACTCGGGTGGTGATAAAGAATAGAGTCCCAAACACCTGTATGATCCCAAACATTTGTATAACTTAAATAATCCCATTCTCCGCAAGGGTAGGGGTCGTGGGTTGTTGCATAATCACATTTCTATGTATAATGCATTAAAATTTTCCTGAATTCACCTTCTTCGGGGAATTGCCAAATTCCTCTTCTCGTTGTAATAGAATCGAATGTGAGGGTTTGAACATTAATTGTGTCCTGTGCAAATAACCCTGATACTAAAATGTTTATTAAACAAAAGAATATAATTATTTTCTTCATATAAGTTGAAATTACATTAATTGATAAATTCTTTTTTAAGCTTCATAATTCTTTGCAAAGATAAGAATTATTTTGTCAGAATAATGAGTAGTGCTTACCCGAAAACGCCAATTTCTTCGTTATGCTTGTTCATCAAACCAATCATCCGTACGGACTCATGGTTCTCTGAACTTCGCATTCCGATAGCTATCGGAACGAACTTAACGTTTTCAGACTAAGCACTCCAAATACTTGAGTTTTCACGCAAATACTGTGTAGTTTGCGCTGGCCAAAGGGCTGTTCAATGCTAATGACTTGGGTGCTTTGATTTATACTTTTCTATGAGCAACTTACTGCTTCTCAGTATTAACTGTGGTATGGCTGATACACAAAGGCATTCAGAGATTTTTGAAAGTTTCACAAAGAAAAATTGGAATTTTAGTCCTTCTCAAACCCATGGATTTTCAATCTATATTGATTTATTCTGAAGAAGATAGGTCGGGAAAATTGGAATAATACGATTGATCGTTTCTTATTATTCTTCCGATAATCCATTGTGCAGATTAGTAAGAATTTGTTTTAAGACATTCTGACAAGTCTCAAAATCCTTTGAATCGAGTTTTTTATAAGCTTTACCCAAACTTTCACCTGCGATTTTTTTGAGTGATTTGTAAACTTTCAATCCTTCATTGGTTAAACTAATGATTTGTTTACGTTTATCCGAAGTATCCATAGTTTTTTCGACATAGTTATTAGCTTGAAGTTTCTTTATTAATCTATTTATGGAAACTTTATCCATTCCGGTTCGCAAGGCTAATTCTTTTTGTGTGATCTTTTGAAAATGATTAATGAAAGCGAAACATGTCCATTCACTTGCGTTAATATATATTCCTTCTTTTCTGAACTCAAATTCAAGCAATTTTCCTGTACCTTTGGATACAAGCATACTTAACTTTCCTACTGAGTTTTCAAAGTGATATTCCATATCAAAAAAAAATTGAATGAATATAAAAATGCAAATTTAATATAATTAATTAGAATTTGTTTAAATATTTCTTTCCTTGGGTTTGAAAAAGATTTTATAGAGACCCTATACGCAGCAGCAGATAGCCTTTCCACATATTTAGAAACGCCAATCGGCCTGACGAGATTAATTACCTACAGTGGAGTCCTTTCAAAAAAGGCAGTGAATATTTTGCTCCGTCAAAAAAGGAATTTATGATTAATTATAGAGTTCAAAATATTAAAGGACTTGTAAATAAGCTAAAAGCAAATGGAGTGTACATAGTTGATAAAATTGAGACATTTGAATATGGAAAATTTGTTCATATTATGGATACTGAAGGAAACAAAATAGAGCTTTGGGAACCCATCGGCAGTGTATTTACAGAAATGGGCGGAAAGACAACTAAGTAAAAAGTGGAATATCAGAATTATGGATAAAGAGAACCATTGCAATTAAAGAGGGAATAGTTTCCATTGTTTTATAAGATGATGTAATTAAATAGGAAGTTTGGGTAATTGAAGCGTAAGGTGATGTAATTGAAGCGTGACCTGACACAATTACATGATAAGTTGACGTAATTACAGAGAGAGCTTATGTAATTGAAGAGTGAGGTGAAGTAATTAATGTGTGATTTGATACAATTGCATAGTAAGCTGACGTAATTGCAGAGGAAGGACGTGTAATTAATGCGTAGGATTGTGTAATTGAAGCGGAAGATGGTGTAATTGATGGGGAAGATGGTGTAATTGATGGGGAAGCTTGTGTAATTGAGGGGTTCAATTTTACCCACCCAACCCTCCCTTGAAAAAAAGGGAGGGCTGTGCTTCGCTTCCCGGGAAAAGTTTACCCAACAAAACTTTAGTGAAGTTGGGGCTAAATGAAAAGTAAAAAGAGGGGAAGTGCATGGGGGGGGTGCTGGTTACTAGTGATTTGTGCAATCCCGAGTTCTCGGGATTATTTTATTGCATAAACAAAAACTCCATAAACTCCGTTTTAGCACACTCTACCGCATTGATTTAATAATTTTCATCACAAAAATTGCTTACAAAAAAATCCATCCCTAATATTTTTGTGATGAAAAACTCATGGCAGTTTATCATTTTGATTAATAATTAATCGTATTTAAACAAACAATTTTATTTCCGGATAAAAAAAAACTGGGAATAATAATTTAAAAAGTGATCTTATACCTTTTCTGCAACCTATGCCTGTCTTTCTCTGCTGATTCATCCAATATTTCTATTAATTTCTTTCTGTCAATATTTCTATTTAATTGACTTAATAACCATCGTTTTAGTTTTATGCTTACTTCCAGGTGATTTATGTTTACTGAAGTTTTTACATCCTCAAGGTAAAGGAAATCACGTTTCATGGTGATGTTATTGTGAGTGTTTAACTCAATAAACTCAACTATTTTGGTTTTTGGTTTTTCATTTTTCTGAGTTTCAGTGTTTCTTATTGGTTTTGGCTTCATAATGATTAGTATTTAATCAAATTTTCGATTACAATATATTCTTTTTTGTTTTAAAAATTTTTGTATCTTTGAAAAACTTAAATTAATT
>Ga0208648_1002708_pt1 | contig 11957 bp, 8 predicted proteins | sample AntAceMetag02UKL_FD_184772 | JGI IMG/M metagenome (GOLD analysis project Ga0208648, IMG submission 184772) | Saline lake microbial communities from Ace Lake, Antarctica - Antarctic Ace Lake Metagenome 02UKL (SPAdes) (version 2) | ecosystem: Environmental > Aquatic > Non-marine Saline and Alkaline...
GGGGCTGTCCAGTGCGGATTCTGCACCCCCGGCATGCTCATGAGTGCTGATGCTTTGCTCAAAGAAAATTCCAGGCCCGATGAAAAAACCATTCGAAAAGCCCTGGCTGGAAACATCTGCCGGTGCACGGGATATGCAAAAATTGTTGCAGCTGTTGCCCATGCCGGAAATCCACAGGACCATTGCCCCGATTGTAAAACAGGGAAGTAAAACAGGGGAGTAAAACAAAGGAGTACAAAATGTCTGACTACACCATCGTCGGAAAAAGAATGCCCAGGGTTGATTCCAGGGCCAAGGTTATGGGAAAGGCAAAATTTACAGCCGATCTAAAACTGCCTGGCATGCTGGTGGGGAAAATAAAACGAAGCCCCTATGCCCATGCCCGCATTTTGAATATTGATATTTCAAAGGCTGAGGCTCTTGCCGGTGTAAAAGCTATTGTCACTGGTAAAGATACGGAAGGTGTCAAATGGGGGGTATTTGCCTATACCCGTGACCAGCAGTTTATTCAAACCCAGAAGGCCAGATACATCGGGGATGAAGTGGCAGGCGTGGCTGCTGTGGATGAGGAAACAGCCCTTAAGGCCCTTGACCTCATTGAGATCACCTACGAAGAACTGCCCCCTGTATTTGACCCCATGGAAGCCATGGCATCACAGACGGAACTCATCCATGAGGACTTTCCCAACAATATAAACATACATGTTAATATTGATACAGGACAGGTGGATGAAAACTTTAAAAAATCATTCTATATCAGGGAAGACACCTTTGTGGCACCTGAAGAATCCTATTTTCAGGCCGAACCCTATGCTGTTGTGGCAAGATTCGACCATGAAGACTGCCTGGAAGTATGGTGCCCCAATGGCGGGCCCCATATGAAATCCAAACCGCTTTCCAATTCATTCAAGATACCCCTCCACAAGGTAAAGATCAGAAAAATAGCCATTGGCGGTGCCTTCGGGGGTCGATCCGAGATCTGCCCGGCAGATTATATCTGTGCTCTTCTGGCAAAAAAAACCAGCAAACCGGTTAAAATCGAGTTCACCAGGGAAGAAAATACCATTGGCACCCGCCAGGGCCATGCCATGATCACCACCCACAAAACAGGAGTCGACGAAAAAGGCCAGGTCCTTGCAAGAGAAACCACCTGCTATATGGATGGGGGTGCCTATTCCAGCACAGGCCCCATTGCCACAAGTGTCCCCTTTCTTTCCATGGAACAGGCCTATCGAATGGGAAGTGTTCGATACAACGGGTATCGAATTTATACCAACAAACCCATCAGAGGCATGATAAGAACCCATGGCCGTGGTTTTGCCTGTGGGCTTGACACCCAGCTGGACATGATTGCAGACCATCTTGGCATTGATCCTGTGGAAATGAGATTAAGAAATTCCCGGCAGCCGGGTGAATATACCAGTACCAAATCCTATGTGGACTCCTGTGCCATGGACGAAACCATCCACAAGGCAGTTGAACGCTCAGGCTTCAAGGAAAAATGGGGGAAACTGCCACCCTTCCACGGTATCGGTATCGGCACCAATTCAGTGCAGACGGGTTTTCCCATGGGTATCCGCGGGGGTTCCCAATCCTTTATCAAATTCAACGAGGACGGGGAAGCAACAGTCATGTCAGGAGTTGTGGACAACGGCCAGGGAAATGAAAACATGCTGGTACAGATTGCAGCTGAAGAGCTGGGTCTTCTGCCTGAAGACATCCATCTGGTCTCGGCCGATACAGAAACCACGTCTTCTGATCCTGGATCATATTCCCAGGTTTCAACCTTTGTGGGCGGCCATGCTGTAAAAATCGCGGCACAAAACTGCCGGGAAAAGCTTTTTAAAGTGGCTGCCAAAATTTTAAAGGTTGATCCTGACCAGCTTAAGGCTGAAAACCGCCTGATTTTTGTCAAAGATGATCCTGCAAAATCCATCCCCATTAAAAAAGTGGTGAGAATCAGTCTTTTAAATTTCACTTCTGTTAATGCTGAAGGCGGTTACTGGCCAAGGGTGGATATGAAACGAGAATGGGTTAAAAACCCCTATGGCCAGATGTGCGAAGCCTTTTCCTTTGGCACCACCATTGTTGAAGTCAAGGTAGACCCTGAAACAGGACAGGTTGAGGTGCTGGAAGTAACTGCTGCTCAGGATGTGGGGTATGGGATAAATCCCCTGGTTCTTGAAGGCCAGTTTGAAGGCGCCCTTACCATGGGCGGACAGGGCGGCATGCTCACGGAATACCATGAATGGAAGGATGGCCGGTGCATCAACACGAACATGCTTGATTACAAGCTGCCCCTGGCCTGTGACATGCCTCCTAAAATAAATAATATCATCGTGGAATCCATTGATCCAAAAGGACCATACGGGGCCAAGGAAGCCGGCATGTCCATTGCCATGTCTGCAGCACAAGGATATAGTGCTGCCGTGAGCAATGCCATTGGTGTTTACATGGACTCTTTCCCCTTAACCCCGGACAAAATTCTGGCTGCCATTAAAGGAAAAACCAGGAATGATTCACAATAAAGAACGCAAAGAATTGATTACACTCAGGATATATAAATGAAAAAAATCAAAGTTGAAGATGCTGTTGGAACTGTTATTGCCCACGACATGACACGGATTATCCGGGGAAAATTCAAGGGGGTGGGGTTTAAAAAAGGACATGTTGTAAAAAAAGAGGATATCCCTGAACTTTTGAAAATTGGAAAACAAACCCTTTATGTTCTTGATCTTGGAAAGGACCAGCTCCATGAAAACGATGCAGCCCGAAGAATTTCCAGGGCTATTTCAGACCCAGCCCTGGAATTTTCCGAACCCCAGGAAGGCAAAATCAATATTATCACCCCCCATGCAGGTCTTCTAAACATTAATGTTGATGCCCTGCTCAAGGTCAACAAGATGGAGAGCATTATTGTTGCCACCTTGAAAAACACCTTTCCCTGCAAAAAAGGGGAAATCATTGCTGCCACCCGGATCATTCCTTTGACCATCCCCACAAAAAAGATCGAGGCACTGGAGGCTTTGGCCAAAGAAACTGGAACCATTTTATCCGTCACTCCCTATAAATCCTTAAAAGTGGGTGCAGTGGTAACTGGTTCTGAAGTCTATAACGGGCTGATTACAGATGATTTTGGTCCATCCGTGGGCAAAAAAATCACCCAGGCCGGATGTACCCTTATTAAAAAAATTCTTGTACCCGACGATATTACAGCCATTTCCACTGCTATCCTGGAATTAAAAGACCTGGGGTGTGAGCTGATCATTACCACGGGGGGACTGTCCGTGGACCCGGATGATGTCACCCGCCAGGGCGTTATCAAGGCTGGAGCAGATGTTATGTTTTATGGAAGCCCAGTTCTTCCCGGGGCCATGCTCATGATCTCACAGCTTTTTGATATAACGGTTATCAGCCTGCCTGCCTGTGTGTTTTATTACAAACATACTGTATTTGACCTGGTTTTCCCCAGGGTACTTACTGGTGAAAAAATCAGTGGGGATGATATTGCAGCCCTGGGACATGGGGGGTTGTGCATGAACTGCAAGGTCTGCCACTATCCCGTCTGTTCCTTTGGCAGATAAGTTCAGGGCCGTTTCATCATGTTAAACACACCCAAAAATTCTCATAAACTGGTACTGAAACAGCTACCACCTTTTCATGCAAACAAGTCTTTGTAAATATGGATATTAAACAAAAATGAAAACAGAAAAGATAAAAGATCTTATTATTGCTGTAAAAGGCGCAGGAGAAATGGCCACAGGTACTGCCCATCGCCTTTTTCAATCAAATTTTAAAAATATCTTCATGATGGAGACCCCCAGCCCCATGGCCGTCAGAAGGCAGGTCAGTTTCTGCGAAGCCATACATGATGGAAAAATTATTGTGGAAGGGGTTAAGGCCAAAAAAGTCCTTCATTCAGATGAGATCCAAAGGGCATGGGAAAACAACCACATCCCCGTCCTTGTTGATCCGGAATGGAACGCCATAAAAATAATACATCCCCATGTGGTGATTGATGCCATTATTGCCAAGAAAAATCTGGGGACAAATCTTTTTGAAGCCCCTTTGGTTATCGGACTTGGACCTGGATTTGAAGCTGGCTGTGATGTGCATATAGTCATAGAAACCAATAGGGGCCACAACCTTGGAAGGGTTATTTTAAAGGGCTGCCCTGAACCCGATACGGGCATCCCGGGAAATACCAGCGGATATACTTATGAAAGAGTCCTTAGAGCACCATGTGCAGGGATATTTCATTCTGAATTGAATATCGGTGAACCTGTCAAAAAAGGACAGATTGTCGGATATGTTGACAACACCCCTGTTAAAGTACAGATGGACGGTGTCATACGCGGACAGATCAGAAACAACACCATGGTAGCAAATAAACTGAAAATTGGAGACATTGATCCCAGAGGAAATATCGAATATTGCGCCATGATATCGGAGAAAGCACGGGCCATTGGAGGATCCGTGCTGGAAGCTATTTTAAAAAAATACAATCAATGACAAATTAAGCTGTTAATAGAATTTAATCACGGGTTATCTGAGCAGCACTGGTGCTGGAAACAGGATCTTAAACAAAATAATTAAAACAGGCAGATAAAAAAATAATATAGACTACAGGAGAAAAAACATGCGGATATTAATAATAGGCGGAGTCGGCGGTATGGGTCAGGGCGTTGCAAGGGACCTGATAAAACAAAAAGAGGTTACAGCTGTTATTTTAGCTGACCTGTATCCAGATCCCGAAAGGCTGTCAAAAAAACTGCGTGAAAGTAAAAAAACAAGTCTCATTAAAATGGATGTCAACGACCATGACACCATGGTGAATGCATTCAAGGAAGTCAATGTGATTATCAACACGGCTGGACCATTTTATAAGACAGCCGTTCCCGTAGCCAGAGCTGCTGTGGAAGCAAAAGTAAATTACATTGATATCTGTGATGATTATGAAGGCACCCAGATTCTATTTAACTCTGAGATTGATAAAATGGCAAAAGAAGCGGGTATAACAGTTCTCACTGGCATGGGGTCTGACCCCGGCACCAACAATATCCTGGTGAAATGGTATGCAGACCGCCTGGACAAGGTTGATGAAATCTATCTTTACTGGGTGGTCAGCATTGCTGAACTTGCAGGAGCTGCCTGGGATCACAGTCTTCATATGACCCTGGGAAAAATCCCTCAATATATTGATGGAGAACTGGTTTATGTGGAAGGCGGAACCGAAGCTGTCGCAGAACAATTCCTTGAACCATTAGGCACCTGCCATGTCCGCTACGTGGGACATCCCCAGCCTTTGACACTGCCCAGATACATCAAAGGGGTTAAAAATGTGATCATCAAGGGAGCTCTTATTCCTTTATGGGTGGACGAACTGATACAGGAGCAAAAAAACTCAGGTCTTTTAGGCACAGACCCTATTGATATCAAAGGTACCAAAGTCACCCCCTATGACCTTGCTTTAAAACTGTGGGAGACCATTCCTGCGGAAAGGGATAATGGTCCACAGTCTTCCGGCCTTAAAGTCATTGTCAAAGGGGAAAAAGACGGCAAAAAAATCACCTACACGGCTGACATGGTGGGCAGAATGGCCCCGGGAACTGGGCTTCCAGCCTCTATCGCATCCCTTATGATGGCGGCCGGTGATGTGACTATAAAAGGTGTGGTGGCACCGGAAGGCTGCATTGACCCGGATAAATTCCTTGGTGCCTTCTTAAAAAGAGGTGCCAGAATCCATCAGACCCAGAAAATTGATTCCATGTTTGAACCAGACAGGTTGGAACCGGACAAATAAATCAGGAGGCCTTCCATGAAAGAAACAGAAAAACTGAATATCACCAAAAGCCAGGAATTGTTTGAAGAGGCGCTGACACTTATCCCAGGTGGTGTCCTGGGTGCCAGAAAGCCAGGCGATTTTATTGACGGGGAATACCCCATCTTTCTTGATGCGGGAAAGGGCTGCCGCTTGACTGATGTTGACGGCAATGAATTTATTGATTTTCTCTGTGGTTACGGCCCCATCATCCTGGGTTACTGTGAAGAAGAAGTGGATGAAGCCGTTTACAAACAGATAAAAGACAAAGGTTTTTGTTTCACCCTGACCCAGAAATTTCAAAACGAGCTTGCCAAAAAATTGATCCAGATTGTACCCTCTGCTGAAATGAGCATTTTCCTGAAAACAGGTTCTGATGCCACCACGGCCAGCATCCGTATTGCCCGGGCCCACACACAAAAACTTAAGGTGATGCGATGCGGTTACCATGGCTGGCATGACTGGTGTGTTGAGATGAAAGGCGGCATCCCGTCAAAATTCTATGAAGATGTTTTTGAATTCCAGTACAATCATCTTGACCAGCTGGAAGAGCTGATGGCAACCCATGGACATGATACGGCCGCCATCATCATGACCCCTTTTGGCCATCCCAACCACCAGAAAATGCAAGTTCCTGCGCCTAGTTTCCTTGAAGGAGCCAGACAAATTGCAGACAAGTATGGGGCTGTTCTGATCTATGATGAGATTCGTACGGGTTTCAGGCTTTCCATGGGCGGTGCCCAGAAACTCTACGGGGTCACTCCGGATCTGACAATTCTTGGAAAAGCCATTGCTAACGGATATCCTATCTCCGTTGTGACAGGAAAAAAAGATGTCATGATGGCGGCTGAAAGCAAGCTGTTCATTTCTTCAACCTTTTTCCCCAATAGTGAGGCCTTTGTTGCTGCGCTTAAAACCATTGAAATCCTTGAACGGGACAAAGTATTGGAAAACATCTGGAAAAAGGGTGAAGGCTTTATGAAAAGCATTCAATCTTTGATGGACAAACATGATGTGGGAGCTGAGCTGACAGGTGTGGGCCCCATGTTCTACATCACCTTTAAAAAAGAGGAAACAGGCGCATACAAAGGTAAACGAAAAGATTTCTACACCCAGCTTATCAGAAAAGGATTCTTTTTCACCCCCTTTCACCATGCCTATATCAGTTATAGACACACTCAAAAAGATCTGGATCTCGCCCTGACCGCCATTGATGAATCTTTTGCTTTCATCAAAGATAAATATCAATAAAAGGGTCGGTCCATCCGTGCTTTTACGCAACCTGTAGAACTGAAAATACTTTCAATAAATCTATTCAGCGGGAATGCCAATCCTGGCATTCCCGCTGAATAGCACTGGTATTTTAAATTTCCTTCAATAAACTGGGAGAAAAACTGCGGGCACTATTTAATATGACACTCCGAACACTTTACAGGTCCATATTTTTCACCTGCCTTTTTTCTGTCTTTATGGCATTTGAGGCAGGTCCCATTCATAACCTGTTTTTTCTTAAGTGCCCCTTTGTCTTTAGCTGCCTGGAGTGATCCAGGTTCCCTGGAAAAATCTTTATGACAAACCATACAATCATTGACAACACCATGGTGCATATGATGGGGAAATGTAATATTTCCCCTTTTTCCGCCTTGAAGAATAATTTCCTCCTTGCCTTTGCTGTGAGCAAAAACTATGGCAGACGATAAAATTAATAACACAAGGCAAAACAATATCATACTCTTATTCATAATCATTTCCTCCCTATCAAAACAAATTTATTTTTATAAAAACCCGGGGATTTTCTAAATGTTTATCCGTTTTTATAATTTCGATCTAATCGTTCAACTTTTTTGTCTTATTTAACAATTTGATAGTAGCATCAATATTAACGGGAAATCAAGTTGTTATCCACAACCAGAAACTCCATCCTTAATTCAAATTTTATCAAAGTTACTATGAATAAAATCACAGTTTTTTTGTGGAAAATTGTAATAAAAACGTAATATCTAAAACTGAGACCATTGCCAGGGGCAAACGCTGGAGCCATTATTTCATGCAGCTCTTGAAAATTTTTCCTGTCTCCGGAAAATCACATAGTTCTTGACAATATTCTTATCTTACTCTATAAATTTCTGGCTGGAATAATGACCTTAAAAATTATAGAATTTATATGAAACATACCCTGTTAAATACAATAGAAGGCAGACTGCTATTAAGCGGTATTTTTTTAAGTTTTCTGCTCATGGCTTTTATCGGATTTTTTGGTATCACGGAAAGTCAAACAGCAAAAACCCTTGCTCTTGTTTTTATTGCCCATATCTTTGGCGGTAGGGCTGCTGGCATTGGCCTGTGTATTCTCAACGGATATGGAGCTTTTCCCACCATTATGTATAATTTTTATATTGAAGTTCTCATTGTCTGTTTCACCTATGCCGGCTTTGTGTTGAGCACCACCAATTATCTGAAGATTGAATGGTTGAACAAATTAATTGACCGGCTGGCTGAAAAGGCCCTTGAAAAAAAAGACAAGATAAAACCTTTTGGCTGGATTGGTATTTTTTTCTTTGTCATGGCCCCTCTCCCCGTGACGGGGCCAGTGGTGGGCTCCATTATTGGATACATGCTCAGATTAAGCCTGCTCAGAAATTTTTCCGCCACATTTCTTGGTACCTTGTCCGCCATAATTATCTGGTTTTACTGCTTTGATTTTTTAGAGCAGCGCTTTCACATGATCCAGTATCTGTTTGCTGCCATTGTTATTATTTTATTGATTCCTTATTTCAAAAAAATAAAAAATTTTATTGTCGGTCGCACAGATAAGAAAAAAAATTAAAAACCAAAACTATCCTTTTAAGGATAGTTCCTTTCAAAAGGATAGGCCAAAGAACCTTCCTTGATTTTCTCTTGTACAATCTTTATGCCTCATAGGCATTTTCGAGTATTTTAAGATAATCTTCCTGTCCAAGTTCCCTTGGATTTGAAGGCGTGGAATTATTTTCAAATGACATTTGGGAAATTTTCTCAAACTGGTCTTTTCCAATTTTCAAATCCTTAAATAAAGGAATCCCAAGTTTCTTTGATAATGCTTTTATATTTTGGATAAAAAACCTGGCTGCGCTCATATCATCAGCTTCAGCAATTCCGGTCTGCCTTGCCAGTGTAGCCATTTTCACAAAGCAATCTGGCAGATTATAGGAAAGTACATGTGGCAGAAAGATTGAGTTTGCCACGCCATGGGGGATATCATACAAGGCCCCGATGGATTCAGAAATACAATGGACGGCTGTCACATCTGAATTACCAAAGGCAAATCCAGCTATGGTTGAGCCAAACATCAGATTTTCACGATCTGTATGATGATTTTTGATATCATCATATGCTCCTTCAATGGCGCCTAATATTAATTTAACGGCCTTGACGGCATGATTGTCTGTAATAAGGGTGGCAGGCTTTGAAAGATAGGCTTCAACTGCATGGGTCAGGGCATCAAGGCCTGTGGAGGAAATGATTGACGGCGGCAGGGTTTTGATCAGATCCGGGTCGACAATGGAAACGGCGGGATACATTTTAGGACCCTTTATACTCATTTTAAATTTTCTGTTCACATCTGTAATCACAGAAACCCAGGTGACTTCACTTCCCGTACCGCAGGTTGTGGGAATGGCCAGAAAGGGCAAAGGATCATTCTTATATTTCTCTTTTCCTTCATAATCTTCAATATTTCCATGATTTGTTGCAAGCAGGGCGAGGGCCTTTCCTGCATCAAGAGGACTTCCCCCACCAAATCCAATGACCAGGTCAGAATTGAGCTGACGAATCTGCCTGGCAATCCTATTGATGGTATTGGATTTCGGGTTTGCTTCAATCTCATCAAATATTTTTATCCCTGGAAGCTGTACCAATACCTTTTCCAGCAAACCTGCCTGAACAATTCCTTTATCAGTGACAAGAACTGGATTTTTGGCTTTCAAGTATTCATCAATGATTAGTTTAAGATTGTCAATTTCTCCTGATCCGAAATAAAGTCTTGCCGGCATATGAAAAAGCATAAATATGATCTCCTGTTATAATATTATTTTTGCTTTTTGCATTAAAACAAATTTGATTGAAAGTCGAGCTTTTTGTTTGGATATTTAAAAATCTGATTTGAATATTTTCATTTTAACTGGTAAATATAAACCTCAACTTTCAAATAAAAGGAAAACCTATGGATATAAAAATTAATTATTGCTCAGTCTGAAACTATGAACCAAGGGCTGCCGGTCTGGCAGATATCATTAAAAAAGAATTTGGTATATCACCCGAACTGATTCCCGGATCAAATGGGGTATATGAAGTGATTGTGGATGGGAAAATTGTTTTTTCAAAATATCAGACCAAAAAATTCCCAAAAAATGATGAAATCATTGCCTTGATACAAAATGATTCGTAAAAACTAAAAAAGGCTGCTTTGTTTGGAAGCAGCCTTTTTTAGAAAAGGAAAAAAAGATGAAAAAATTAATATTTGTTATGTTAATTATTAATAAGAGCAATTGGCGTGCCACCCTCTTTGATTTTAATTCATAAAAACCATAACGTTCTTATTTTATTTGATTTTTTAAATATTTTTTCTCTAATTTTTTACTTTCTGAAATTTTCTTTAATCTTTTATCATCATTTTACCCCATAAAAGTTCAAAATTTTGAACTTTAAAATAGCTGAAATTATTTAAAAAAATGTAACAAGTTGAAATAAAAGAATAAAAATTGAGGTTTTGGTCAGTTTAAAAAAATAAACTTACAGGGACCCAGCATGGAACTGAATCGCCTGTAAGCATAATTTCCAAACATCTAATATCTGTACAGATCGGTTTTAAAGGGGCCGTTGATGGGAATCCCAAGATAATCCGACTGCTCCTGGGTCATCTTGGTCAGAGTTACGGAAAGATTTTTCAAATGAAATCTTGCAACTTCTTCATCAAGTTCCTTGGGCAGTGTATAAACTTTCATTTCAAGATCTTCTTTGGCAAGCTTCATCTGAGCCAGGGTCTGGTTTGAAAAACTATTGCTCATCACAAAGCTGGGATGTCCCGTTGCACAACCAAGATTCACAAGTCTTCCTTCAGCAAGAACGATGACAGAACGGCCGGATTCCAATGTCCATTTATCCACCTGGGGTTTGATATTTGTTTTCACGGCTGTTGGGTTGTTATCCAGATAACTCATTTCTATTTCACTGTCAAAATGTCCGATATTACAGATAATGGATTCATCCTTCATTAGTTCAATGTGTTCACCTTTAATAACATGGTAATTACCTGTCGCTGTCACAAAAATATCTCCATGGGGAACAGCCTCTTCCATTGTCACCACCCTATAGCCTTCCATGGCTGCCTGAAGAGCACAGATAGGATCAATTTCAGTTACCCAGACAATAGCTCCATACCCTCTCATGGATGCTGCACACCCTTTACCTACATCACCATAGCCAGCCACAACAATGGTTTTACCCGCGAGCATGACATCAGTGGCTCTTTTGATCCCATCTGCAAGGGATTCTCTACATCCATAAAGATTATCAAATTTTGATTTGGTCACGGAATCATTGACATTAATGGCAGGAAAAAGCAGTTCATTTTTTTCAGCAAGCTGGTACAGCCTGTGAACACCCGTTGTTGTCTCTTCTGATACACCCCGGATCTTTTTCGCAATTTGAATCCATTTTTTTGGGTCTTTCTGAAAACTTACCCTCAACCTGTCCATCAGGCATTTCTCATCCAGGCTATTGGCTTTATTATCAAGCACAGAAGGGTCTTTTTCCACTTTCACGCCCTGATGCACATAAAGGGTTGCATCCCCTCCATCGTCAACAATCATATCAGGCCCTGAACCATCCGGCCAGGTCAGTGCCTGTTCCGTGCACCACCAGAATTCCTCAAGGGTTTCACCTTTCCAGGCAAATACTGCTGCAGATCCTTTTTCTGCAATGGCTGCTGCAGCATGATCCTGGGTTGAAAAAATATTGCAGGTTGCCCAGCGGATATCAGCTCCCAGCTCATAAAGGGTATCAATAAGCATGGCCGTCTGAATGGTCATATGAAGACTACCCATAATTTTCAAGCCCTTAAAGGGCTTTTGAGAACCATATTTTTTCCTGATTGCCA
>Ga0208648_1002716_pt1 | contig 11919 bp, 11 predicted proteins | sample AntAceMetag02UKL_FD_184772 | JGI IMG/M metagenome (GOLD analysis project Ga0208648, IMG submission 184772) | Saline lake microbial communities from Ace Lake, Antarctica - Antarctic Ace Lake Metagenome 02UKL (SPAdes) (version 2) | ecosystem: Environmental > Aquatic > Non-marine Saline and...
CAATTAGCTTATATAATACCAGGCGTCCTCATACGTCTTTGAATTATAAAACACCAGACCAAGTGCACGAGCTTGCGGCATAGGCGAAATTCCCCTCCTCCGGAGGAGGGGAGTGAGTTGTTAGAGAGGAAAGAAAAACAAGGGGTTTTTAACCAGAAAAAGTGACAACTTTAAATCAGGACTGGACAGGAAATCAGTCTTCGCTAAAGCTATGGCGGACAGGTTGGCAGTCGGTTATTGGATATTAAAAAGAACTGACGATCGGAGCCCCGATAAACCCCGATTAAGACTTCGAGGCGGGGGCGGGGTAGACTGCGCGGAGGTGGGACTCCCTACTGCCCATTCCCTATTACCCATTCCCAAAAGTATTATTCGCGATTTGGAAGAGATAATCCGCCGGGAAGGTGGATCGCGCTTGGTCCGCCAGGGCTCGCGCGGTCTCTTCCGTATCGACCAGTCCGACTACTGTGGAACCGGAACCGGAGAGTATAGTTCCGAGCGTATTATTGTTTCGAAAGAAGTCGAGAATATCATGCAGTTGCGGGATCTTCGGTTCCAGAACTACCTGAAAGATATTATATAGTGACCTTCCCAGTCCGGAGAGGTAGGAACTCTGAAGCGCGGTGGTTATCTCCTGCAGATTGTGGTGGGGAGAGCGGGGAGCTGATATTGCTAACTGTTCGTAAGCCCAGCGGGTTGAAATAGGCAGCGCCGGTTTGATCAATACCACCCAGAATTGAGGCGCCCGGGGCAGGGGGGTGATCTTTTCCCCGCGTCCCCGGCAGAGAGAAGTCGCCGGGGCAAGAAAGAATGGGACGTCAGAACCGAGTTGGGAGGCCAGGCGGGCCAGGGTCTGATGGGAGAGGTTCAGTTCCCAGAGTTTATTCAGTTCCAGTAGTGTTCGGGCCGCGTCAGCACTCCCGCCGCCCAGTCCCGCCGCCGTCGGGACATTCTTGTCAATTCGGATCACAACCCCTCTTTTAACCCCTGCCTCCTCCCGGATTAACTGGGCTGCCTGAAAGACAATGTTCTCCGGTCCGTTCGGAACCCCGGGCTTATCCGCGTAGACCTCGAGTTCTCCGGATGTTTCCCTGAGATGCAGTCTATCGCATAGACTGAGCGGTTCCATGATGGTAACCACTTCATGAAAGCCGTCCGGCCGCCGATCAATTACATCAAGGAAGAGATTGAACTTGCAGGGAGAAGTGTAGGTTATCTGTCGATCTTCCATTGCCCTATTACTATCCGACGATATACAAGGGGGGTGGCTGTGTATTTTGTACAGGTTGATAAATTTGTGATCGTATTAGCTATGAACTTGCGCTCCGGTGGGATAAATCCACCGGGGGCGTTTCCTTTGCTGTCCGGTTGCCTGATCCCAAGGAAAACTTTCGAAGTTCGGAGTTGGACGTTCGGCGTTCGATGTTCAGTTGTCCCACTGCCCACTGCCTACTGTCCACTGCCCATCTCCGCATCTTCAATCTTATGTCGAATCTTCTCCGGATCGATGGGGCCGAGAATCAGTGCTTTTTTCCACTCCTCGATCGCCCTGGAAAGATCACCCTGAAGTGAATAAGCGTCACCGAGATGATCATGACCGGTTGGGTCATCGGCAATGAGCGCGACGGCCTTTTCAAGATCCTTTATCGCCTCGTCAGTCATCCCCATCCGGTAGTACACCCATCCTAAACTATCGAGGTAGGCTCCGTTATTCGGCTCAAATTCAAGGGCTCTCTTGATCAATTCAAGGGCTTCATCGAGTTTGATCCCTTTCTCGGCATACATATAGCCGAGGTAATTATAGGCTTTGGCATTACGTGGATTAATTTCTATAGCCTGCTCTAGTTGGCGGACTGCCTCCTCAAACTCTCCGTTCCTCTCATAAGCCGCCCCCAGATTGAAACGGATCAGGTCATTCTCTGTTCCCTGTTCAAGTACCTTCCGGAAAGCGTCGATAGCTTTCGGATAAGCTCTTTCATTGAGATAAGCTGTTCCCAACATGAAGTAGATATTGGGAGATTCCGGTTCTAATTCCAGGACCCGCATCAATGCCTTAATGGAATCTTTGAACTGGGCAGTCGTAAAGTAGAGAATTCCCAGGCGCCGGTAGATGGTGCCGTTCTCGGGGGAGATCTCCCGGACTATCTCATATTCTTTGATCGCCAGTTCATCTTCATCGTTCAGATCATAAGCTGACGCGAGTGCCAGGTGGGCTTCCAGCGATTCCGGGGCCAGTTCCAGCACTTTCCTGAACATCGAAATCGCCGAGGGGAGATTCTCCTGTTTTATATATAGGAGTCCCAGTTTAAACCAGATGTTTGCCTGATCAGGGGACTGCCGGACGGCCTCAAGGTAAATTAATACCGCGGCGGCGTAATCCTCTCTCTCCACATATATGGAGGCCATGATGAGGTATGGACTACGCTCATCAGGGTCGAGCCGGAGCGCTTCCCGGTATCCTTCCAGTGCTGTGTCTTCCATGCCGCTCTTATAGTAGGCGGTAGCAAGGAGGAACGCCGCCCGGTATGACTCCGGATTGAGTCCCCGGGCATTGGTGAGCAGTTCTATACTTTCTTTATACTCGCCCCGACCCAGAAGGATCGCGCCAATCTTCAGCCGGGCCTCAAAAGAGGTCGGGTCAAGTTTCAGCACTTCGCGGTATTCTTTCAGAGCTTCATCGATATTCCCGTGATATTCATTATGGACCGCGATGCAATAATGTGAGTAAGCCTGCTGACGGTCTACTTCGAAGCCGGCATCACGGCCGGGTGGATCATTTGAAGAACTGGAATTGATCAGACACCCGGAAAAAAGAAAGATGATTATACCGCTCAGTACTAGCGGTTTTATGCTCATTTCTTCTTCTTCTTGTGACGATCTCGTCTGAGTCTTTTTTTCCGTTTATGCTTGGCTATCTTGGACTTTCTTTTTTTGCGTCCTGAAGGCATATAGTTGCTCCTTTGGGTATGAAAACGTTATACTTAAGTTATTTGGTGTTCATCTACATCCTATTAGTGATCCGGAAATGTTAATGACGAAATCCGAATGAGGAATGACAAAAGAATGAAGAAACCAGAATGACGAATGAATCCCCCGTCGCCCACAAGTGCTCGGATGCTATGCAGGCCCATTTGGACATTGGGATTTGGACCTTCTTTCGTCATTCCTCATTCGGGTTTAGCCATTATAAATAACATATCTTTTTATTAAATTATCTCCCACCGATTGGCATCAGCTCAAATAACAATCTTATTCAACGGGTATTCTATAATCCCCTGCGCTCCGGCTTCTTTCAGGGACGGTATAAGTTCCCTTACCTCTTTCTCCTCAATGATGACCTCGATGGCTATCCAGTTTCTATCCAGCTGATCCGAGATAGTGGGGGAGTGTAGAGCCGGAAGAATTTTCAACACATTCTCCAGGTCGTCTTTGCTGAGATTCATCTTGAGACCGACCTTGCCCTGGGCATTGATCGCTCCCTGGAGGAGCATGGCAATATTGTCCAGTTTACGGCGCTTGATCGGATCCTCTCCCACCGCCCGGTTGGCTATGAATCGGGTGGTGCTTTCCAGTACAGTATCAATAATCTGAAGGTTATTGGCCCGCAGAGACGATCCGGTTTCGGTCAGTTCGACGATTCCGTCAACCAGTTGAGGCGGCTTAACTTCAGTCGCCCCCCAGGAGAATTCAATTTCACAGTCAATTCCCCGCGAGGAGAAGTACTCCCTGGTAATATTGACTACTTCAGTCGCTATCCGCTTGCCCCGCAGATCCTCGGCGCATTTAAAAGGAGAGTCTTCCGGGACCGCCAGTACCCAGCGGATTGGCCGAAAACCCGCCTTGGCATAGATGAGGTTGGAGATCTCCAGGACATCCGCGTTGCTTTCCTTGATCCAGTCCAGTCCCGTAATCCCGGCATCGATAGCGCCGATTTCGACATACCGCGCGATTTCCTGAGCCCGGATCAATACGGCCGAAATCTCTGGATCGTCTAGACGGGGATAGTATGACCGTGAACCAACAGAGATAGCGAATCCTGCCCGCCGGAAAAGTTCAAAGGTTGATTCTTGAAGGCTGCCCTTGGGAAGTCCCAGCTTGATCAGGGGGGGTGTTTCTTCTTGATTGTCAGATTGTGTATTCATAACATGTTGTTTCGTAATTTCCCCCCGAAATACTTCGAAAGAAAATTCCGGGCTGCGTTGAACGGCTCGAATCGGTTGCGTGGTACGGTTCCGGTGGCAGGTCGCGCGCAACCGTAACCCATTCGACGTTTCGATATGCGCAACCGCAACCTTTTAGCCCAAACGTTGCTCGAGGCGAAGCCGAGAGCTAAGTTCTTCTGGAATATTTATTGTGATCTCCTCCGATGGATCGGTCTGATCCGACGAATCCGTCCAGGTTGTTCCCATCGTGCCGGAGGCGGTCGCAGTTGAATCCAAATCCTATTGTGGTTATTATTATCCTTCCGGCCGTAATTAGGCAACCATATTATTTAGTAAGTCATCGTCTCGGCAAATTATTATGGAAATCTTTACAAAAATTTTTCTTGACGGCCGGGGCGGGAATGGGTATGAATTAAACTCTTGTATATGTTATAGAAACCGAATTATGTAGAACATAACCACAAAGGAGGTTATAGAATGGCTGAAGACGCGAAAGGTTCGGTATTAACCCAGAGGTTGCTGGAGTTGACCTGGAAACCGGGAAAGATTTGTCTCCAGACTGGAACTCTGATAGTGGCTTACTTTGTCCTCCTTATTGCTGCCTGGATTGCTCCGGAGGGCGTTACCTGGATCGCTAAGATAATTAATTACTTCGGGATTATTGTGGCTTACTTTGTCGCTTTGCTTGGAATGACGGCGGTGGCAAAGATGACTCTATCCGATTTAAAGGGTGAAGCGGAGATTCCCGCCCGGGCCGCGCTGGCCGCCGCCATGGGGAAAGGAAAGGAGATAATCACCTCCCCGATTAAGATCTTCGCTATCTTCGCGGGTCTGGTTGTCTTCCACGGGATTATCGATCTTTGCGGAAAGATTCCCTTCATCGGAGAACTGGGATGGATGTTCTCCCCGGTGGTTACCTTCCCTCTTGGAATCGCCATGGTTGCTACCATATTGATTCTGGTCTTCGGGGCGATGATTCTGCCGACCATTATCATGCTGGGAAAAGAAGGACCGGTCAGTGAACTGATAGACTTCCTCCGGAAGAATACGGTAAAGTTCGCGGGCCATTTCCTTATTGCCCTTGTGGTCGCAATTATTACTCTTGCTGTCCTGATATCCGCCCTCAATGCTAGCAATGAAGTCTCCCGGGTCGTTATGGGGGAGAAGTTCGCATATATTCAGAACCTGATTCCGGGATGGCTCGAGCGCGCCCCCGGTTTTGAGAACCACGCGGTTTACTCGAAGATGACAACCTTTAAGATTTTGCAGCCGAATCTGAATCCGAATACCAATCCCAAGGCATTCCGCTGGACCGAGTACCTGGCTGGATTCATCTATGGGGTTATTATATGGCTGATCCAGCTGTTGATTCTGGGATTTATTGTGACTAACTTCAGTGTCGCCGGAACTCTCTCGTATGTAGGGTTAACCGGGAATTCCGAAGAAGAACCGGATGTGGATGAGGTGGTAGAGGAGGTAGTGGTGGTAGAAGAGCCAAAGAAAGCTCCCAAACCAAAAACCGCGCCGAAGAAAGCCCCTGAGAAGAAAGCTCCCCCGAATAAGAAAGAGGAAGCGAAAGAATAACCTGAAAAGAAATAGTAGCCGGTTTGAAAAAGCCCCCCCGATCAAAGATCGGGGGGGCTTTTTTGTTATCTGACGGATCAGTCCGATCCGACCGATCTGTCGGAGGCATACTTCCTCCGGAAGAGAACATCCCGATAATCCAATTCTCCCTGGACTAATGCCATGGCTTTTCTGGTCCTTGTCGGATTCGCGCAGACCCGATCAAAGATCAGGCGCGGGAAAAGGTCGGTCGCGCGGGATGCCAGATTGGCCAGGAATATATTCATTCCCAGATTCTTACGGATCATAGTCTGATAGGAATCCAGTTGGGCCCTCCCGGCGAGAAAATTTTCCACCGCCTCTGCTGCCAGATGTCCGCTCAGAATTGCAGTGTAAATCCCTTCTCCGCTCATCCGGTCGATCAGCCCGGCGGCGTCACCGGTCAGGCAGCAGCGGCCCTTCACCAGCCTGAAGGGCAGGAGCCGGAAAGCCAGAGGCGCGCCCCGGATAGCGGAATCGACATTGTAATTCTCCAGTCCCTCTCTTCTCAGATAATCCAGGAGGCATTGTTTTAATCCCAGGAATCCGGGCCGCCGGCTGGCCACACCGACATTGAGCTGATCGTGGAGGGGGAAGATCCAGGCGTAACCGCCGGGGATGGCACCCATGTCGAAGTAGAGAGTTTCTCTTTTTCGGTCCAGTATTGAATCCGGAACCTTTAGTCTGGTCTCCAGGGCAAACCCCGGTTGAGAATGAAGTTTCAGCCGGAGTTCCCGGGCTACCGTGCTGAGGGCCCCGTCGGCACCGATTAATGTACTTCCCCGATAATCATTTCCGGTGGTTGTTACCCGGACAAAATTTTCTTCCTCTTTCAGATCCAAGAACCTGCATCCCTCCACGACCTCGGCCCCGGCGGATCGGGCCTGCTCGAGGAGCAGGTGATCGAAAATTTCCCGCTTCACCACCCAGCCCAATATATTGTCTTCTTTAATGGAGTTTCTATGGTCCGATATCCAACTGAAGACAATACCCCGGATAGGGGAATCACAGCAGGAAGAGAAGTCAAAATCGAGAATCTGCGCTACTTTCCGGGGAATTCCGCCCGCGCAGCATTTATAGCGCGGCATCATGGCCTTTTCCAGCAGCAGCACTTTAAGCCCGGACCGGGCCATAGCATAAGCGGCACTAGCCCCTGCCGGTCCTCCCCCGACTATAATGGAATCATAGATAAGCATGATTATTAAATCTGGTTGCAGTCATTTAGTGTAGGTAGGGTTTAAAAATCAATAAGGTATAGATATCCTTAAATCACAAATGACAAATCCCAAAAAACAAATAAATCACAAATCACAAATTCGAAATCACAAACTCGCATGGTGGAGCTTGGGCTTGCGAAGGTTCCCCCCCCCATCGGCATAGAATTTGTTATGATTTTTAGACTAATTCTCTTGGTTTTTGTGGATTGTTTGAAATTTTGGTCATTGAGATTTGTGATTTATTTGTTATTTGATGCTTGGGATTTGGAATTTTGTCATTATCTCCCTTCTCTCCACTTACTAAATCCATATACGATTAAAACAATAATCACCGTATAAGGCAGAACCCGGAGCGAGTCTTCCGGCCAGAAGAGACCGGCGGAGAAGGTTTTCATTGAAAAGGGGAAGAACCATATATAGCCCCCGATCAGATGCATCTGACCGGCATCCATTAACAGGTGAAGGATGCTTCCCGATAAAAGAAGAAAGAATATGGTCTTTCTCTGGTCCTCCCGAAAGAAGAGACTGATCAGCCAGCAGATCAGGAACACTCCCATTGGGCTATGGAATGCCTGGCTTGCCAGTAAAGTCTGGGGCCAGATAATATGAAGCGGTCTGGAGACCAGGTCCGGGAGCATAGCTCCCAGATAAAAAAAGGCCAGAAATTTCGTTATCCGAAATCCTTTTTTAACCAGATACGCTCCAGCGATATGTGTTATCAATTCGGGCATGAGATAAAGAAGTGCCTAAAGTGCCTAAAGTTTGAAGTGCCTAAAGTTGTCGCCTCGCCTGGCTGCTGTAGCCGCGGTCGATGACCGCGGGAGCCCGTGCCGATGTCAAGAGTGACCCGGCTAAAGTATGCTATAAAGATAATTATTTCTTCAATAAATATGTGCCTGCCTCATGCTATGCCGAAGCGTTAACTTTAGGCACTTTAGTGCACTTTAGGCACTTAAGGCACTTCTTTTTTTAGGCACTTCTTTTACGACCAGTCTCCCCTTCTCCCAGCGGATAGAGATAATCAATATAACCAGAACAATGATCGCCGGGAAGATTGAGAAAATTATCTTTAGAGGGCGCAGGGGAGCGATCCGGAGATTTTTTAATTCCAGGTAACCGGGGAGCCGAAAGACAGTAATCGCTTCAAGAGACTGTCCGGGCTTTACATCATCCAGAGATGAATAAGATGATACCATTCCGTTGAACCGGGGAGGAATGGTAATCTCAAGCGGTCCGGTAATCTGACTGATCCGGAGACGATCGGGTGTCAGGTCCATAACCCGGGCCTCCAGGAAGATGGGTACTTCCACCCCCTCATAGCGTTCCGGGTTTTCAAGGCATTCTGAAAGTGTCAGAGGCTGCTGGGCGGTGTCCGAATACCAGGCCAGGAGACCGAGTATGGCAAGCAATCCGATGATTTTAGTTTTTCGGTATCGGTCGGAGAACATATACAATTAGCGGCTTCGCCGTGAATTTTGGGAATGGGGATTAGAGAATAGGGAATAGTTCACCAATTCCTGTCGCAAGTTGTCTACATGATTCATTTGTTTTTAAAATATAGAAAACATATAATAATTCAATCTCAAAATTCTGTTTCCTCAGAATAAGGAATGAAGGAAATTGTTAATAGTTTTTCTGGTATTGCTTGAACAAAATCATGTTAATATTTGTTCAAAACTTAATTAGCCCCACCGACGGCGGGGCTAATTCACTGGTCTAGGAATTTAATGAATATATGAAATAGGTGATGACGCAGTGTAGCAGAAGAACTATTCCCTATTCACAAATTCCTATTCCCCGAATTTGCCCGGCCGGGGGCGGGGCTAATTAATTATGAAAATTTTACTGGTTGCTTCAGATCTCCCCAACGCTTCCGCCAGTCACGGCGGCGGCCGCCATACCTTTCAATGGGTGAAGGAGTTATCAGGATCGCATACCTGGTCTCTTCTCTCTTTCCTCAGGGATGAAGACCGTTTCCGGCTTGAGTCCATATCGGATCTATTCGAAGAGATCCGGACGGTCCCGGCGGAGAGGTCATTATTGAATCGGGTCAGTCGAACGCCAATGTTTGTAAGGCATCCCTATTCAGTCGCGGCAAATTACTCAAAAATTCTCCTCAAGAATCTTCGGGAGATGATATCAGACGGTTCATACGACTGTGTTCAGTTTGAGAATTTCCATCTGGGGCAGTATGCCCGGCTGATCGAACCGGGAATCTCACGGATCCTGGTGATGCAGGATATAGTCAGCGATGTGCTCCGGCAGCAGGTTCGTCTTGCTACCGGTTTGAAAAAATACTATTATTACCGTGAATGGAAATTAAGCCGATATTGGGAGAAGTGGTACTCGATCTGGAGCGGTAATGTTTTTCTGATGTCATTGAAAGATAAGCGGACGGTCGAGTCCTGGGATATCGGTGTGAGGACGGATATAATGCCGCCGCTGCTCGATCTGGAGACACTTCGCCTACCGGAGGAGAGAAGAGATCGGGCGACCGTTCTCTTTGTCGGCGCCATGCACCGTCCGGGAAACCGGGATGCGGTCATCCGCCTGAAAAAAGATATTTTACCCCTGGTTCGGAAGGAATGCCCGGAAGTCCGCTGCCTGGTGGTCGGAGCGAATCCTTCGGCTGAGATTAGAAATTTAACTTCAGACGATTTTATCGTAACCGGGGCGGTGGATAGGATCGAGCCATATCTTGCCTCGGCGTCTCTTATGGCTGTTCCGCTCCGGGTGGCCGGGGGAATTATACTGAAGATTGTTCAGGCCATGACCGCCGGGTGTCCTGTTGTCGCCAGTCGATCAGCCAATGCCGGAATCGGCGCGCGGGATAATTCTGAGATACTGATTGCCGATCAGTCAAGCGACTTCGCGGCGGCCATTGTCCGCCTGCTCAAGTCTCCTGATCAGGCTCTCAGGATAGGGCGTGCCGGCAGAGAGTGGGTAGAGGGTAACTATAACCGGGATAAATGCCGGGAGAAGCTGGAGCGAGCTTATCGGGAGATAGGCAGTGGGCAGTAGGTAGTGGGCAGTGGAACAACTGAATATCCAATATCCAATAACCAAATTCGCGAGATTCTCGGTTTAAAATAGGGGCCGAGGTAGGGGGAGACAATCAGTGTTAATCAGTGTAATCCGTGGACAAAAAAGGGGCCGAGGGTGGGGAATAATTAGTAAAATTCGTGGAGATTAGTTGACTCCGAGACTGGGGAACAAATATTATTGCCAATGAAAGAAATATCACAAGATAAGGTACTGATTCTGATCCCGGTATTTAATGAAGCCCGGAGTATCCGGGAGTTGATATTGGAGATCAGGGGTCTCTACCCGGATATGGATGTTCTGGTGGTTGATGATGGTTCCAGCGACGATTCGGTTGAAGAGGCACGGGCTGGAGGAGCTATTGTTATCAGCCATTGTTTTAATCTTGGTGATGGCGCCGCCCGCCAGACCGGGTTTCTTTATGCTATCCGCCGAGGCTATGATTACATTATCCATCTCGACGGGGATCGTCAGCACTCTCCTGGGGAAGTGTCTCTCTTCCTCGATATGCTCCGCCGCGGCGAGGCCGATCTGATCGTTGGCTCCCGTTTTCTTGGGGAACACCCGTATCATCTGACTATCTCAAAAAAAATCGGCATGAAGCTCTTCAGTACGATCTGCTCGCTTGTCCTCCGGCAGAAGATTACCGATCCTACCTCCGGCTTCCGGGGGATAAATCGGAGGGCGATGCATATATATACCAGCGGATATTATCCCCAGCACTTTCCCGATGCCGATGTTATTATTTCATCGCATTTTCGGGGGTTAAAGATAATGGAAATTCCCATTGTAGTCCGGGCTACGCAATCAACCAGTCTCCATCGCGGCTGGACGGTCATCTACTATATATATAAGATGCTCCTCTCCACATTTGTATCCAGTTTGCGTTTCTCCCGTAAAAAAGGCAGTCTTCTATAGATTATAATTTTGCGTGAGTAAATGGTCTTAATTCGACATAGAACCTATAAATATACGAAGAGGTAATTAAATGAACCCGAAACAGAAAATATTAGCGCTGGTAATGGCGGTGGGATTGCTGATATTTATCATTGAGACTGTCCGGCGAAGGCGGCTCAGGGAGGAATATGCCTGGCTCTGGGTGCTGATCGGTATCATTATCTTGGTTCTATCTCTCTGGGAGGAATCTCTCCGGGCCATCACCGGGTTTCTCGGTATAGAACTTCCCGTCAATACAGTTTTCTTCTTCGGCTTGATGTTTGTCGTTTTCATCAATCTCCACTTCTCGGTAAAAATATCCCAACTCACCAACCAGGTCAAACGGCTGACTCAGGAGCTGGCGATTAAGAATCACGAGGGACGAGAGGACGAGGGGCGAATAATCAACAGCAAACTCAAATCAAACTGCGAAGATAGAAATAAAGGTAATTGAACTGCAGAGACGCAAAGGTCGAAAAGCCAGAAAATTTAAATATATCGATTAAACCTGTTTATTTCAGTAGCACTAAAAACAATAACTTAATCAATTACTTAGTCAGTTTTTATAAATCCTTCTCTGCGCTTTTTGCGTCTCTGCGGTTCAATTAAGTTGCTAGGCTAATTTGAAACCGAAAGTAGCCATCGTCATCGTCACCTGGAATGGAAAAGAGGATTGCCTTTTCTGCCTGAGTTCTCTCCGAAAGCTTCTTCCTCCCCATCCGTCTATCATTGTAGTCGATAATGGTTCCAGCGATGGGACTGCCGGAGCGGTAACCGAATATTTCCCGGAGGTTACGCTGATTACCTCTCCCGTTAATCTGGGATTTACGGGAGGAAATAATAAGGGAATCGAGAAAGCTCTCTCGGAAGGAGCCGATTATATCTGCCTGCTTAATAATGATACGGAAGTCGATCCCCGCTTTCTGGAAGAACTCCTGCTGGCGGCTGGGAAAGAACCC
>Ga0208648_1002717_pt1 | contig 11914 bp, 7 predicted proteins | sample AntAceMetag02UKL_FD_184772 | JGI IMG/M metagenome (GOLD analysis project Ga0208648, IMG submission 184772) | Saline lake microbial communities from Ace Lake, Antarctica - Antarctic Ace Lake Metagenome 02UKL (SPAdes) (version 2) | ecosystem: Environmental > Aquatic > Non-marine Saline and Alkaline...
TAAGGCAGTAATCTATGATATTTATTTTATTCCCCCTCCTCCACTGGTTTGATAGCTGCTATCAAACCAGTGGAGGAGGGGGAATAAAAAAGAAAAAATGATTTGACTGGAGATATAGTACATTGCGGAGGTGTAAACACCATCCGCAAGGTTTAATTCTATTTATTTTACCAAAGCTCGAGAGCTTCGGTCATCATTGCCAGGGTTTGTTCTTCTTTGTAGCCTAATTGCTGCATAGCACCGGAGGGGCAAATGGCAGCGCAGGAGCCGCAGCCTTTACAGAGGGCGGAATTTACGTAGGCATATTCTTTGCCATTTCGCCAGAATAAGCTGGGTGCATCATAGGGGCACACAGCCACGCACATTCCACAACCGGCACACATATCAAGATCAACCTGAGCAATCACAGCTTCCGAGATGTATTCCTTAGAGCTGATGATGATGCAGGCACGTTCAGCGGCAGCTTTTGCCTGGGAGATCGTATCTTCCATTCCCTTGGGCGAATGAGCCAGTCCGGCAAGGAACATGCCTTCGGCAGAGAAATCCACGGGACGCAGTTTCACGTGCGCTTCCATAAAGAAATTATCTTCATTCAAGGGAATTTTGAGCATCTGAGAAAGAACATGGGCATCTGGTCGCGGTTCAATAGCCGGTGAGAGAATTACTCTATCGGGATTAAGCGTGATTTCAATTCCCAGAACGTGATCTTTCAATCTGATAGTGAGATTATTATCGGCATCAGATATGATCTCGGGCAGTTTATCTTCGGTATAACGGATAAATACAACACCTAACTGGCGAGCTTCCTGATAATATGTCTCATAGAATCCAAAAGTTCTGATATCACGATAAAGAATAGCAACTTCAATTTTGGGATTAATCTTTTTGAGAGCCATAGCGTTTTTAACTGCCTGAGAACAGCAGATGCGAGAGCAATAAGGATGCTCTTCATTTCTGGAGCCTACGCATTGAATGAAAACTGCGCTTTTGATTTTTTTACATTCCACATTTTGTTTTTCCAGTTGATGTTCCATTTCTCTCTGGGTAATTACTTTTTTATTTTTACCATATAAATATTCATGGGGAGTTGAAGCTTGAGCACCTGTGGCAATAATGATCACACCATGCTCATATTTGGTAATTTCACCTTTAGTATTGAGAGTAGTTTCGTAATTTCCGATATAGCCGGAAATCTCTTCAACTGTGGTATTGAGAAAGAGCTTCACATTTTTATTAGTCCCCATCTCATCTTTAAGATTTTGCAGGTAATCTCGGACGTAGGTGCCATCAAGAGTTTTTACCAATCCATTCAGATTACCACCGCAGCTATCTTCACGTTCGATGAGCGCAACCTCAAATCCCTGATTGGCAATGGAAAGAGCTGCTGTGATACCTGCAAGTCCGGCACCGATGACCAAGGCTTTCTGGGTGACATCGAGAGCAATAGAATGTAAAGGTTCTTGAAGTCGAGATTTTCCAATCGCAATTTTGGTGAGCAGTTTTGCTTTTTCAGTAGCTTTGGCATGGTCTTCACGATGCACCCAGCTGCACTGGTTTCTGATATTTGCCATCTCGAAGAGATAGGGGTTAAGTCCGGCTTCGCGGAGAGTTTCCTGGAAAAGCGGTTCGTGCGTACTGGGAGAGCAGGATGAGACAACTACTCGATTGAGCTTATATTCATCAATGATCTCTTTCATTGCCTGCTGAGTATCCTGAGAGCAGGTAAAGAGATTTTCACCCGCATATACCACATTAGGCAGGGTTTTGGCAAATTCCACCACACCGGGGACATCTACAATACTGCCGATATTAATACCGCAATGACAGATGAAAACGCCTATGCGGGATTTTTGACCAGCAACTGAGCGTTCAGGTGGATACACTTTTTTTGTGATCTGAGTGCCGCGAACTTCGGAAAGAATTTCTGCAGCGCCAGCTACAGCACCGGAAGCCTGCATAACAGTTTCCGGAATATCTTTGGGCGAAACAGCAGGACCACAGACAAATACACCTTCTCTTGTGGTATCAATTTGAGAAATTCCCAGATGATCAATAAAGTTATATTCATTAAGCCGAACGCCAAGAGCATCACCCAGCTTCACAATATCTTTGGGTGGATGAAGACCTACTGAAAGAACAACCAGTTCGAATTCTTCAATGACCATTTCACCGTTTTCTTTTACCTGATACAGTTCAAGGTTACCAGTTTCAGAGATTTCTTTTATTTTACCAATTCTGCCACGTTTAAATGTGACGCCAATATCCTTGGCTTTATCATAATATTTATCAAAATCTTTACCATGAGCACGGATATCCATGAAGAAAATGGTGGGTTCCACAGTTGGGACATGTTCTTTGGCAATAAGTGCTTCCTTCATGGCATACATGCAGCATACTGAGGAGCAGTATGGCATGTGCGAATCTTTGGTTCTTGAGCCAACGCATTGGATCCAGGCGATTTTAACCGGGGTTTTGGCATCAGAAGGTCTTTGGAGATGTCCTTCAAAAGGACCTGAAGCAGCCAGAATACGTTCAAACTGAATAGAAGTAACCACGTTTTTATATCTGCCATATCCATATTCGTGCATGGGAGTGGGATCATATTTTTCGGCACCCGTGGCAACAATAACGGAACCTACTTCGATATCTACCATTTCTCCTTTCATATCATGGAGGATAGCGCCAGCTTCGCAAACGATTTCGCATTGCAGACAGCCGGAGCAGATACCGCATTCAAGGCAGCGTTTTGCTTCTTTCTGAACTTCTTCTTCAGAGAATCCCAGCTCCATTTCATCAAAATTCTTTACTCGTTTTTCAGGAGATTGATTACGCATTTTCACCCGGTTTTCGGTTGGAACATAGGTCTGATATTCTCTGGCAGGTAATGGATTTTGTTCTTTCCTACCGGTTTTAAGATCTTCTCCCCGCAGAAAGCGATCAATGGAGATGGCAGCTTCATAAGCTTGTCCCACTGCTTCCACTACTGAAGCTGGTCCCAGAACCACATCACCACCAGCAAATACATCAGGACGACTGGTAATATAAGTAGTGGAATCTGCTGTGATAGTATTCCAGCGGGTAGTCTCGATTTCAGTGCTGTCAATAAGTGACAGATCAGAGGTTTGAGAGATAGCTATGAGCATATTATCAAATTCTTCAGTGAAAAATTCACCAGTAGGTTTGGGACGTCTTCTGCCACTGGCATCTTTTTCTCCCAGTTCCATAACGGCAAATTTAATGGCTTTCAAATTGCCATTTTCACCGATATTTTCAATTGGATTAGTGAGGAATTTAAATTTTACACCTTCTTCCTGGGCAGCCATGATCTCGTGCCTTTCTGCCGGCATTTCCCGGCGTGTACGACGATATATGAGGGTAACATCACTACCAAGCCTGATAGCGGTTCTGGCGCAATCTATGGCAGTATTTCCACCACCAATGACAGCAACTTTCTTACCCAGTTTTACTTCTTCATGATAATTTACTTTTTTCAGGAAATCTATTCCCCCAAAAACTCCAGTTAAATCTTCACCTTTAATTTTAAGAGACAAACTTACCTGGGCACCAATACCTATGTAAAATGCTTTATATTCACTATTTCTGAGATTTTCAATATCTTCAGGTGAATTAAGTGGATGATTTAGCTTAAGCTCAATACCTTCAGCAAGTATCTGATCGATTTCCCAATCGAGTTCATCTCTGGAAAGCCGATAGGGAGGAATGCAAGACCGCATCATCCCGCCAGCTTTAGAATCTTTTTCAAATATTGTAACCCGATAGCCTTGTTTTGCCAGATAATAAGCACATGAAAGCCCGGCAGGTCCCGCTCCTATAACGGCAATTTTTTCTTTATCTTTGGATACTGGCTGATCAGTTTTTTCAAATTCACTGTGATGTGAATGCACATAATCAGCAATAAAACGCTTAATAGAAGCAATTGCCAAAGGTTCATCATATTCACCTCTACGACAATCTCCCTCACAGGGATGGAAACAGACACGTCCACAAACGGATGGGAAAGGATTATTGCGTCTGATCAGATCATAAGCTTCTTTATATTTACCCTGAGCAACCAGAGCCACATATCCCTGAACGTGAATATTTGAGGGGCAGGCAATCTGACAGGGAGCAGTTTCCTTTTTATCAATCACAAAGGCATTCGGAGAAGCCTGAGCATATGGTTTATATATAGCTGTTTTGGCTACCAGATTTTCATCAAATATTGATACAGTCTGGATCGGGCAGACAGTGGCACATTCTCCACAGCCCGTACATGTATCAAGATCAACAAAACGAGGATGTTTATAAATTCTGGCAGTGAAATTTCCGGCTTCGCCTTCAAGTGATACCAGGTCAGCAGTGGTGATGAGCTCAATATTAAGATGTCTGCCACATTCCACCAGCTTAGGCGAGATCACGCACATGGCACAATCATTAGTAGGGAAGGTTTTGTCCAGTTGAGCCATTGTGCCGCCGATAGCGGGACTTTGTTCCAGAAGATATACTTTATAACCGGAGGCAGCAAGGTCCAGTGAAGATTGGATTCCGGCAATACCGGCACCCACTACGAGCACTGATCCTACTTTTTTATTTTCCATTTATACTATACTCCTTAGAAAACGAATTCTCTTGAAGATCAATTTTATTTACCATACCTGTGATAGTTCATCCTTCACAGACTTGCAGATTTCATCAGAATCATTCTTTTCGGGATGAAGCTTTGTAGTGATCATATCCGTGCGCAATTTCTGAATGAATTTATCAAGTTCTCTGATTTCCTGGTTTCTATTTTTGGGAACGTATCCCTGCCTGATAGCCATATCTCGCAGTACTCCGATTACATCAGTGAATTTAACTCCCTGAGGACAAAGGGCATAACAGGTATAGCAGCGGGAACACATCCAGAGAATATCAGAAGTAAGAACTTCTTCTTTTAGACCCAGCAGAGTCATTCTTATAATTTTGCGCGGGTCATAATCAGGATGAACTTCTGCTACTGGACAGGCAGCAGTGCAGGTGCCACAGGTAAAGCACTGCTTAAAATGTTCAGCACCGGGTTGAGCTGCAATTTCATTTTTGAAATTAGCATCTTTTTCTTTAAGAATAATTTTATCCATTTATTGCTCCTTATTAAAAAGATTCAGGGATTTTTTTGAGTTCTTCCAGGGAAAATACGGGACCATCTATGCAAATATATTTGGAACCTATCCCGCATCTACCGCATTTACCAATCCCACACTTCATGCGGCGTTCCAGCGATGTAAATATTTTAGAGTCTTCAAAGCCAATTTCCGAAAGAACCGGCAGGGTGTATTTGATCATAATGGGAGGTCCGCAAACCAGCACATAAGCAGAAGGGTCAAGTCCCACTTCTTTTGTGACAGTGGGAACAAAGCCGATTAATTTATCCCATCCGGGATACGGTTTATCAATTGTGAGATGCAAAGTGATGTCATCACGTTCTTCCCACTCTTTCAATTCATCTTTAAAAATAAAGAATTCAGGGGCTCTGGCACCATAGATCACTGTGATCTTGCCATAATCCTCACGATGATCAAGCATATAGATTATCATAGAGCGCAGAGTCGTGAAGGCAAATCCTCCACCAATAATTACTGTATCATTTCCTCGCAATTTTTCATCTGGATAACAATTGCCAAGGGGACCTCTTATGCCTACGACATCTCCTTCCTGGAGATAATGGATCTCCTCAGTGACAGATCCTGTGCGGCTAATAGTAAATTTTAGAATCCCCTTTTCAGTGGGAGAGGAAGCAATGCCAAAGGGAGATTCGCCCTTGCCCAGTATGGAAAATTCACAAAACTGCCCTGGCATGTAATCAAATTTATCTTCATCTTCTTTATTTACAAATGAGAGGTCAAAGGTACGCAGAGTTTTATCCGGGTCTTCGTTGATGATCCTCTCCAGTTTCATTGGAATCGGTATATAAGTATTTGACATATATATATCCTCTTCTATTTACACTTTATTATATTCAAGAATTTTTTGAATGACTTCACGTATATCCAGATTGACGGGGCATACTTTAACGCATCTTCCGCAACCTGTGCACAGGAACTGCTGATAATTTTCTACAAAATAATTATATTTGTGCATCACCCGTTGACGAACACGATAGGTGGATAATTCACGAGGATTATGACCAGAAGCTTCTTTTGTGAACAACTGATACATGCAGCAATCCCAAAGACGTACTCTTTTTCCTTTATCTTCTTTACCTTCATCTCTCATGTCAAAACAATGACAGGTAGGACAGATATAGGCACAAGCTCCGCAATTAATACATTTGGCACTTAGTTCATCCCAGATGGGGTCATCCCAAATAGTCAGGAGTTTGTCTTTTAAGCCATTCAGATTTACTACAGGGGGCATATACGATTCAGCCTTCTCCCTTAATACTTCAATTTTATCAAGATCTGCCTGATCAATCTGGCTCGTTTCCTGATAGCTATCTAAAAATTTGATGCCTTTTTCACTTATTCCTTCCAGCAAATATTCATCTCCAGTATCTATCACAAATACATCGGAATCTGTGGAATCATAAGGACCACTTTCAAACCAGTTGCAAAAGCAGGTGGAAGGAGGTTCATTGCAGGCAAAAGAGAAAAGAAGACAATTTTTGTATCTGGCAATCCAGTAGGGGTCTTTATACATTTCTTTATCAGGCATCTGATAGGCATTTGCAAATACTTTATCCAGCATTCTGATACTTTTTGTGTCACAGGTTCGCAATCCCCAGCCGGCAATAGGTTTTTTCATTTCAGATGGAGTTTGAATACCCTCTTTTGTATAAGTGAACATCACTTCTGATTGGGGAAAGAAAATATCTTTGGGATTCAGAGAGGTATTATACTTTGATTTATTGATCTCACTGGCAGAACTGATCTTTTTGAAGGCAGTTTCCTTGCCATGTATTACAGGAGCATACACCTGATAATTCAGAGACAGAAAATCAATCAAAGAGGTGAGTTGATCATATTTAATTTTAACCATAATTAACCTAATATAAAATCCTGTTTTTCGTTTTCACAGTAGGAAGCCATGGCTGGCTTTTCATTAATGTCCAACCCGGCGGTATAACCAAAGCGTTCTTTCATTTCTTTTTCCACTTTTTTATTGAGTGGACGTAAATCAATATTGACTGGGCAGGCACTCACACAAGCACCACAATCTACACAACGCCCGGCAAGGTGGAGATTTCTGATGAGGTGGAAGATGATATTATCAGTAACTTCCGGGGTTTTTCCAATCCATTGAGGATCATTATTATCTACAAAGCAATAATTACAGTAGCATGAAGGGCACACATTACGGCAGGCATAGCAGCGAATACATTTGGAATATTCTTCCGTGATAAGTTGCCATCTTTCTGCAGATGATTTTTTCTCAAAATCCTCTACTAGTTTAAATTCATCCTGCACATCTATTTCACCACGATGTTCACCAATAAAGTGATCATATTCAGGAGCATCAGGATATCGGCAGAACAAGCAGCAATCTCTCAGGACTTGTTCGCGAGGAACTTTTATTTCAAAATCTCTGCCTTTCAGGATCACCTGATCTCCTTCTGTTTTCTGCTCCAAAACCTCTCTGCCATCAGTGATATTTATTATCTTTCGTGATTCATAAATACCCTGGCAGGGAACTCCAATAATTACAACATTTTCTCTTTTTACCTGATTTTCAGTAACATACAGTACTATTGATCGGGCATCGCATCCTTTGACTACGATTCCAATTTTATTATATTTTTTGCCTAATCTTCTTCTATCTTTGGTAAGATAGGTGGCGAGATTATTTCTGCAGGTGCTATCAAAGATCAATTGATCAGCATCAGCGGAGTTTTTGATAAATACCGGAGTAGAAATCAGAGGCAGGCTGCCTTTTCCCCAGCCAATAACCATTTCAACTTCATTGTTATCAAGAAGCTGTTTTACTTTTTCCTGCAATTCTTTCATACCTGTTTCACTCCTTTTACCAGCCTGGTAGCAGGACCAATTTCTTTGATTTCTTTAGTGATTTTTGTGATGATATCAGCAAAGCGTTCACCTTCACCAGCAGAAATCCAGGAAAACTGCACGCGTTCTGGTTCAATTCCAATGAATTCTAAAAGTGGTTTGATCGTAGAATACCGTCTACGGGCGATAAAATTACCTGACAGGTAATGACAGTCTCCCGGATGTCAGCCGGAGACCAGTAAAGCATCAAACCCGCTCTGAAGTGACTTTACAATAAATAATGGATCAACACGTCCGGAACAGGGTACCCTGAGCACCCGGACATTGGGCGGATACTGCATGCGAGAAACACCAGCCAGGTCTGCTCCGGCATAAGAGCACCAGTTACATAAAATAGCTAATATTTTTGGTTGCCATTCTTCCATATCTATATTTCTCCTAAATTGATTTTTTCCATTAATTTTCACCTATAACATCGTTTAAATCTAAAGATTCAAAAACGGAAAAGAGCTGTTCATTAGAAAAGCCTCTCAGATTAAGGGCAGCACAACGGCAAGACGCTACACAGGCACCACAACCCTTGCAGAGAGCTTCATTTACTACTGCTATCTCCTTTTCGGGGTCTACTCTAATGGCTTTATAGGCACATATCTCTTCACAATATCCACAGCCAGTGCATCGGGCTTCATTCACTTCAGTAATAGTACCTTCAGCGAGAACCGATTTTTTATTAAGGTATGTAAGAGCGCGGCTGGCTGCTGCTTTTGCCTGAGTTATTGACTCATCCATATCTTTGGGATTATGAGCAAGCCCGGCAACGAACACGCCTTCTGTGGCAAAATCCACTGGACGTAATTTTACATGAGCCTCCAGGAACATGCCATCTGTATTTAAAGATATCTTGAGCATTTTTGCCAAATCCACATTCTCTTTTTTGGCATCAATAGCTGTTGCCAGAACCAAAAGATCTGCATCAATAACAACTTCTTTATCCATAATTGGGTCAAACACAGTTACATTAACTTTGCTGCCGGGGTCCCATTCATCTGCCAAAGTTACTTGTGGTTTGTTGTCGGGAGTGTAATGAATAAACATTGCTCCCTTATCACGCAGTTCAGTATAATATTTTTCCCTGAAACCATAAGTTCTGATATCACGGTAAGCAATATAGATATTCACATTAGGGAATTTCTTTTTCAGATTAAGAGCATTTTTCACGGCTTTTGTACAGCAGGCCCTGCTGCAATACATTTTGCCTTCTTCTCTGGAGCCCACGCATTGGATCATAACCACATTTTTGAGTTTGGGTTTAGGAAAATCCTGGTCATGCAGCATTTCCTCAAATTCCACCTGTGTAACGATCCGGGATGATTCACCGTACAAATATTCTGTAGTTTTATGTTCATCAGCACCGGTTGCCACAATTACTATCCCATGCTCTATTTCATGTTTCTGATTAGTCTCTGTATTAATAATATTTGTTTTATAATTTCCCACAAAGCCATCGATATTTTCAATTTTGGCATTAGTATGAACTTCTATAAGATCGTGGTTCATCACATAAGCTATTTTTTCTGCGAGAAGTTTTTGAGGATCATTACCAAAATTAAAGTAAATATTTCTCATATTCCCGCCCATTTCAGCTTCTTTCTCCAGAAGATAGGTCATAAAACCCGCTTCTGCCAGTGATTGTGCAGCTGTCAATCCAGCAAGACCCCCCCCAATTATCAATGCTTTGGGATTAATCTCAATTGGTAAGCGCTTAAGAGGTGTCAATTTACGAGCTTTAGCAATTCCCATACTTACCAGGTCTTTTGCTTTGATTGTAGCCAGCTCCGGTTCATTCATGTGTGCCCAACTGCATTGATCACGGATATTTGCCATTTCAAATAGATAGGGATTTAATCCTGCTTCGGCAATTGTCTGACGAAAGAGTGGTTCATGAGTTCTGGGTGTACATGCTGCCACGATTATCCGGTTCAAATTATGTTCTTTGATCCGCTCCTTAATCGTGTTCATGCAATCCTGTGAACAGGCATACATCAAATCTTCCGCATACTCCACATTAGGCAGGTTTCTGGCAGATTCTGCTACTGCTTTCACATCTACCACTCCAGCAATATTGATTCCACAATGGCACACAAATGCTCCAACTCTTGGTCTTTCTCCCTGCACATCTATTTCGGGAACTGCATTTTCATCTTCTGTAATTTCCTGTCTTTCAAGCTGTAGAAATTTTATTGCATCAGCTACAGCGCCAGAGGCAGTAGTTACTGATTCCGGGATATCTTTGGGTCCATTCAAAGCTCCACAGACATAAATACCCTCTCTGGTTGTCTGCAGAGGCTTGAAGGCATCGGAACGGCAGAAACCATATTCATTTAATTTTATATCCAGCTTTTCAGCTAAGTGTACAATATTTGCGCGAGGTTGCAAACCAATAGATAACACAACCAGATCAAATTCTGAAAAACTGATATCGCCATTTTCATAAACATATTTAAGAATTAGTGAGCTATCATCAGTTTCTGTGATCTCAGCAACTTTTGATTTAATAAATTTCACTTCATACTGTGACTTTGCCTTTTCATAATACTTATCAAAATCTTTTCCATAAGCACGGATATCCATATAAAAAATTGATGCATTTAAGCTTTTTATATGCTCCTTGGCGATCATTGCTTCCTTGATGGCAAACATGCAGCAGGCAGAGGAACAATAATTATGATCAATACTCTCATCACGGGAGCCTACACATTGAATAAAGGCAATACTTCTTGGTTCTCTGTGATCAGAAGCTCTCACTACGTGACCACCGAAAGGGCCAGAGGCTGAAAGCATTCTTTCAAATTCCAGAGATGTAACTACATTTTTATAGCTTTTATAACCAAAGTGTCCAAAACCAATGGGGTTGAAGGCATCTATTCCTGTTGCCAGGATCACAGCACCAACCTGGAGGGAAATCTCCTGATCTGTATCCTGATAATTAATTGCCTCAGCAGGGCACACTTTCTCACAGATTCCGCAAACACCCTTGGTCAGCTTCAGACATTTTTCAGGATCAATTGTGTATTCAGAGGGAATGCTCTGCAGAAAGTATCTTGAGATAGCTCCGCGTTTACGGAGTCCCATATCAAAGTCATCATCAACTTTTACCGGGCATTTAGATTCACAAATTCCACAGGCAACGCATTTTACAGGATCCACATATTTTGCTTTCTGCAGAACTTTCACAGTAAAGTTACCCGGGTCACCTTCAACAGATGAAATATTTGTTTTTATATAAATTTTAATATTAGGATGTCGGGCACATTCACTCATTTTAGGCGCCAGGATACACATTGAGCAATCATTGGTTGGAAATGTTTTATCCAGTTGAGGCATTCTTCCACCAATTGAGGACGATTCTTCGATCAAATGTACTTGTAATCCTATCTCAGCCAGATCAAGTGAGGCTTGAATACCTGCAATACCTGCTCCCGCCACCATTACTGATTTGCTTTTATGACTCATATTCTTCCTCGATATTTACAAAAATATTTGCTTTTGAGTAGAATTTCCACCCATCGCTTTGATCTTATCAGTAAACTCATTGCCAACCTGGGCAAATTTCTGACCTTCTGAAGCTGATATCCAGGTAAGACGTATTCTACCCTCATCCAAACCAAGGGTTGTGAATATTTGCTTCACTATAGCCGTTCTTCTGCGAGTATGATAATTACCAACCTGGTAATGACAATCACCAGGATGTCAGCCACCTACCAGAATTCCATCTGCTCCACGCAGATAAGATTTGATCAGAAACACAGGATCTACGCGGCTTGAACACATCACCTTAATAGGTAAAATTGCCGTGGGATACTGCATCCGGTTTATGCCCGCCAGATCTGCTCCGGTATAGGAACACCATTTACATAAAAAACTTAATATCTTGG
>Ga0208648_1002718_pt1 | contig 11913 bp, 13 predicted proteins | sample AntAceMetag02UKL_FD_184772 | JGI IMG/M metagenome (GOLD analysis project Ga0208648, IMG submission 184772) | Saline lake microbial communities from Ace Lake, Antarctica - Antarctic Ace Lake Metagenome 02UKL (SPAdes) (version 2) | ecosystem: Environmental > Aquatic > Non-marine Saline and...
CTAAGTACCAGAGATTTTTATCAAATGGCAGGGCGCGCAGGCAGACGCGGAATAGATGAAGAAGGCTACGTCTTTGTAAAACTTAAACCGTTTAAAGACGATATTGAGAAGATGGAGATCATTGCCAGAAATAGACCCGAACTTATAAAGAGTCAATTTAACGCATCCTATGCAACAATCTTAAACCTATATAATGATATCCAAGATGAGATAATAACCATCTACCCTAAAAGTTTCCACTATTTTCAAAATAGACATAGGAAGTCAAGAGAAGCAAAGATGCTTAGTTCTAAGTTAAAGCTATTGAAAAACTTAGGTTATATAAAAAATCAAGAACTAACATTAAAAGGCAAATTCTCGTCTAATGTATTTGGTTATGAGCTCATAGTGGGCGAGCTATATGAAGCAGGATTTTTTGAAAATATATCCTGGATAGAATTAACAATAGTAATATGCGCGATAATTACAGAATCAAGAGCTAAAGATACAGAGATAAAGCTAGACAAAGGATTGAGAAAACTGAGATTAAAAATCACTAATACCGTAGCTAAGATACAAAAAATAGAAAAAACACACAGAATCTATCCACGAATATTAAAACCTCATTTTCAACTCGCGCAAACATTGCAAGCTTGGCTCAGAGGCAGTGAATTCAATAAAATAATTAACCTGACATCTTTAGATGAAGGTGCAATTGTAAGAAACTTTCGCATGACAAATCAAGTATTGAGAGATATGAATCAAAGAATAATATCTGAAAATCTAAGAGAAAAGATAAATAAAGCATCTAGCGTTTTAAATCGTGATATTGTTAATGCTGAATGGCAGCTTAAAATTTAAGCTACCATTTGACTTTTCATTCTAAACAAATAGCACCCCTTTTTTAAATTAACAAGATTCTCTTTGAATCAATCTATAATCAAACTGGGGCTTTTGAGCACCTATAATCTCTCCAGTGAAAATACCATATATTATTTTAATTGCCTCATAACCCATCTCAGATAAAGGAACATGGATAGTTGTCAACGGCGGATTCATATGCTCTGAAATAGCTATATCATCAAAGCCAACAACTTTAACATCTCTAGGACAATTGAGGCAGAGTTCACCTAATGCACGCAAAGCACCTATCGCCATAGCATCGTTAAGAGAATATATCAATCCTTTAAAATCAGGATTTTTAATAAATATTTGTTTGGTCATCTCGTATCCGCCAGTTTCATTAAAATGACCATTTAAAATTCTACTTTCGCCAAAATCAATATTATGCTTAGCCAGCGTATCTAAAAAAGCTTTCTCTCTTCTTTGAGCATCTTGAGAATATACCTCTCCGCCTAAAAGATAGAGATCAGAATTGTTTTTTTTAATAACATACTCCGTCATATCGCATGTTGCCTGATAAGTATCTATATAAACCTGATTGATATCTAAGTCAGGATTATAATCATTCATAACAACAAGAGGAAAAGACTTTTTATTTTTCAACTCTTCCTCTAGATGAGGGTATGCTATATGGTAAGCATGGGTAATAATTAATCCATCTACACCGGCACTATCAAGCAGCGTTTGAAGTGAAACAAACTCTTCTTGAGATATAAGCTTTAAGTCGTACCCTATCTCGTCTAAACCTCTTAATACACCTTTCATTATCTCGCCAACATAGCCTGAGGTAGTATCTGTCTTAAAATTCATAGGCAAACCTATTGTTCGTGAAAAACCATGCCTTAGGGAGCTCGCCGATCTATTGGGAAAATATTTTAATTCTCTAATAATATCCTTTATCTTCTCTAGAGTATCCTGCTTAACAGATTTCTCTGTTCTAGAGTTTAAAGCCCTTGAGACTGTAGCAATTGATACTCCGGCTCTCTCTGCTACCTCTTTTATAGTTATTCTTTTCATATCTTATCTCCCATGTAAACGTTTGCTGTAATCGTTTACATAAGATTTATACCATAGACTTATACTATTGTCAAATATGAAAATTAGAACAGGCCGTCTATTGAAACCCCGCAGTAAGGACAGCTGCCGCTATCTAAATTATTAGCGCTAAGATTAAGGCCAGATCTTTTTATAAGCAGCTTAGCGCAATTATAGCAGAGACTATCATTGCCCTCAAATACGTTGCCAAGATAGACATACCTTAACCCCCTGCTCCTAGCTATCTCTTTTGCCATTTTCAAAGTTTCAATAGGTGTAGACTCAGATTTCAAATATTTATAATCCGGATGAAACCTACTTATATGCCAAGGGATCTCTACCCCAACAGAAGCAACAAAATCGGCTAACTGCATCAACTCCTGACCAGAGTCATTTTCCCCGGGAATAATTAAAGTCGTGATTTCAATCCATATGCCTCTCTCTTTCATATATTTAATTGAATCTAAAACCGGCTTTAGATGTGCCTTACAATTTTTAACATAGAAACCATCGTTAAAACTTTTCAAGTCGACATTAGCAGCATTTAAGTACGGCGCTATCTTATCTATAGCTTCGGTACTCATATAACCATTGGTAACAAAGATATTATGCAGACCTTCTTTATGAGCTATTTTAGCTATATCGTAAGCATACTCAAAAAAGACAGTCGGCTCTGTATAAGTATAGCTTATACTGGAGCAATTATTTTCTTTAGCATAATAGGCAATATCTTCAGGAAGAACTATTCTTTCCGGCTTAAAATCGCTTTTCGATCTCTGTGATATCTGCCAGTTTTGACAAAATTCGCATCTAAAATTGCACCCGATGGTTGCCATAGAATAAGATAAGCTTCCAGGATAAAAGTGGTAGAGTGGTTTTTTTTCAATGGGGTCTACATGCAATGCCGCCGGCTCTGCATAAACATCGCTATAAAGAATTCCTTTCTCATTCTTTCTAACACCGCAAAATCCATATTCAGAATCAATGATTACACAATTATGATTACATAGAAAGCACCTAACCTTACTATCTTCAATCTTATGATATAAGTAAGCCTCTCTCTTCATCTTCTCTTATCTTCTGATTTACAGAGATAACCAACAGCACACTTAAGGCATAACGGATTGCGCGCTTTACAGGTCTCCCTACCATGGTTCACCAAAATATGATTTAATTTCAGCCAATAGCTCTTAGGGAAAATAGAGATCAAATCCTTCTCTATCTTATCAGGATTACTATTGCTGCTAAAACCGAACCGAGTAGAGAGTCTCTTGACATGCGTATCGACAGCTACTCCCTCTATCTTTTGAAATCCAGAAGATAGAACTATATTGGCTGTCTTTCTTGCAACTCCAGGCAATTTAAGAAGAGAGGCCATACTGTCTGGCACCTTGCCATTGAAATCTCTGACTATTATCTTGGAGGAAGCTATTATGTTTTTAGTCTTATTTTTATAAAAACCACTAGAGTAGATATTCTCTTCTAGTTCTTTTTCTTCAGCAGCTGAAAAACCATAAACATCTTTATATTTATTGAAAATCCCGGGAGTTATCTCGTTAACTTTTTTATCAGTACACTGAGCAGATAGAATTGTCGCGACAAGAAGCTGAAAAGGATTTTTATAGAATAAAGCTGTTTTGCTCCCAGGATACTTCTTGCCTAAAACCTCTATTATCTTAATAGCCCTCTTGCTATCATTCATGTTTCTGAAAAGAGATAGCTAAAAGAAACAACAAATCAGACAGCCTGTTCAGGTAGACCAATATTGCATCATTTAAAAGAAGCTTTCTCTTTTTTAAGCTCACTGCTCTTCTCTCTAATTTTCTCGATATAGCCCGGGCAACATTTATGGAAGCTGAACAGCCATTGGAGTCTAGACTAATAAAAGAGTTGACGCTATTTTTTTTCTCAAAACTCTCTATCAATTTTTCAAGATAAGATATCCTCTCTAAAGTTATCTTTTCCTTTAAACTTTTATACTTGGATTCATCTATAACCAGCTCAGCAGCTATCAGGGATAAATCTTTTTGAATATCCGCTATAATCTTCTTTCTTCTCCTGCATCTTATACACGACTTCGATAAACCTAAAAAAGCATTGAGCTCATCTAAGACACCAACAGCCTCAATTAAGAGATTATCCTTATCTACCCTCTTTGAATAAAGAAGCGATGTTCTGCCCTTATCTCCTCTCTTTGAGACTATACCCATCCTGCCTCTAGCTCCTTAAAATCTATCAGAGAAGCACCTTTAGAGACCATCTGATCCAATGCCTTATTGGAATCATCTCTCTCTATATTAACCCCTTTCACCCCATCAGTTAAAATCACAACTTTAAAGCCCAACTTTAAAGCATCTAAAGCTGTAGCCTTAACACAGTAATCAGTAGCAATCCCGCCAATATAAAGCTCTTCAATGCTTAAATTTTTTAAAATATCTTCTAAAGCTACATCTCTAGGGTCTCTTCCCTCAAAAGCAGAATACCCATCCTCTTTAACGCCTACCCCAGATGAAATAATAATTGTATTTTGAGGTAATTCTAACTCTGAATGGAACTCAGCTCCTGCTGTTCCCTGTATACAGTGCAGCGGCCAAAGACCACCAAAGTCTTTAAAATGCTGTGAATTATTTGGATGCCAATCTCTAGAAGCAACCGTTGGATATTTTTTCTTCTGGAAGAGAGCAATATATTTATTTAGTACTGGAATGATTCTATCGGCATCTTTCACAGCTAACGTCCCCCTTAAACAGAAATCGTTCTGAACATCTACAATAAAGAGGGCCTTTTTAACATCCATACCTAGAAAGTTTAATGCTAACTTCTCTTAGCCAAAATATGCATCTGTTATATAACGATGCATCATACGATGACTATTAAAATAATTTGCAACCTTACCGATTGAATTCTTCATTATATCAATCCAATTATCTCTCTGTTCATAGAACATCGGTAATATCGCATATTCAAGTTTACCATAGAGATCATGCTTCTCCTCAAGCTCTAAGTCCTTTTTGGTAAAATCTTCTTCGATAGGACCTATGGTCCAACCCGTGACTCCTTCAATACAGCCTTCAATCCACCAGCCATCAGGTATAGAGAAATTTACACCTCCATTTAAAGCTGCTTTCATACCGCTAGTGCCTGATGCCTCCATCGGACGCTTAGGTGTATTAAGCCAAAGATCAACTCCGGGAATCATTTTTTGAGCTTTTTCCATATTATAATTTTCGATATAGGCAATCTTTATCTCATTCTTAAGTTTCTCAGCATAAGAGAAGATCTCTTGAATCATCTTCTTGCCAGGATCATCATAAGGATGCGCTTTACCGGCAAATATAATTTGAATAGGAAACTTAGAGCTGATATCCTTAAGCCGCTCCAAATCCTGAAATAAAAGCGCATGTCTTTTATATGTTGTTGCACGTCTTGCAAATCCTATTGTAAAAACATCCTCAGAGAATTTTATCTTCGACTTACTGTTTATAAGCTCAATGAGACTCTGCTTTGCTGCATAATGCGCCTCCCAAACTTCCTCATGGGGTATAATCTCAACTCTACCCAAAAGCCCAGGCTCCTTAGCCCAACCGGGAAGATATTTATCATATAGTTTTTTAAAATTGTCTTCCGTCCAAGTATAAGGATGTACTCCATTTGTAACCGAACTTATGACGTAACCAGGAAACATCTTTTTTGTTGTCTCACCGTGACTCTTTGCAACACCATTAACAAAGCCGCTTAAATTTAAAGCCAGGAGCGTCATATTCAAAGAGTCCTTGCCGGCAAAACTTTTAATAACATCTAGCGGAACAATGTCGGACAATACTTCTTCTACAAGCTGATAAGAGAACTTATCATGTCCGGCTTCAACAGGAGTATGAGTAGTAAAGATGCATTTTTTTTGCACCTTTTCAACATTGCCTTCAAACTCCTTAAAAACCTCAAGAGTAAGAAAGCTTGCATGACCTTCATTTAAATGATATTTTGAGACTTCAACTTCAAGAGCTTTAAGCATCCTCATACCGCCTATTCCAAGAACAATCTCTTGCTTCATTCTATAGCGCTTATCGCCGCCGTAAAGATGTGCAGTAATATCTCTATCTTCTTCACTATTGCCTTCTATATCTGTATCAAGGAACAGCACCGGCACCCTGCCCCCAGTAGTACTTCGTACTACATACAACCAGGCTTGAACTTTTACAGCTCTTCTCTCTATCTCAACTTCAACCTGCTGAGGTAATAATGTGAGATACTCTTTGGGCTCCCAATGATCTGGTTTCTCTATCTGCCAATTATCTCGATTGAACTCTTGCTTAAAATAACCTTTGCGTGAAACAAGAGTGGTAGCGACAAGAGGTATATTTAAATCCGCACTGGAGCGAACAGTATCACCGGCCAAGATACCAAGACCACCGCTATAAGTTGAAAACTCAGGCTTTACACCTATCTCCATAGAAAAATATGCAACCTTACTTCCTTTAAAAACATCCTTATATTCCATCTATCTATCCTTCCTTTTTTAATAAAATTAAATCACCATAAACCTACAAATAAGGATTATATTGTATCATAGTTGTCAACAACTGGTAAGAGATAAAGAAAATTTATTTAAGAAATAAAATTCGCATAAATTAAAACTATTCAAAAAGTTTGTATTTTAGCTAAAATATGTTATAAATACTGAAAAGGACTTGGAATAAATTATGCATATTAAATTTAAAAATAAGGTTATTATTTTAATATTGTTACTTTCTGCATCTATATTATCGCAATATAAATCTCTATCACCTCTAGAACTGTTAGCTTATCAGGGTAAATCCCTACGTAGAGTAAAGGCTGCATCCAGCAATTTCTACCCAGAGCTGTCTATACCTATAATTGAAACCGACAATGACGGGAGAATAGAAAAAGCAAATGAATCAGCTATATCAATCTTCGGAGATATCAAAGGTCAAAATATTACAACTGTATTTAGCCTAGCAAGTACTCCTATGTCCGATTTTGTATGTGAAATAGATACTCAGGTATTCAAACTGATATCCAACATGAGCCCTGATGGAACAATATGGACTGGATTTAATATGACAGAAGACTACTATGATAGGTTAACTAAAGTAGCTTACAGAAAAGACTACTATCCAGTTAGACTAAAAGAAGCTATATCTTTTTCTATGCATGATGGTCCACTCTCTGTCATTATAATAGATGGCGATTATATAAAGGCTATCAATGACAATTTTGGTCACCTTGAAGGCGATAACGCAATAGTATTTATGGCAGAAACGATAAAAAAATCACTAAGAGAGAGTGATCTCTTGTTCCATTTTGGAGGCGATGAGTTCTCTATTATCCTCCCCGACACCTCAGAAGATGAAGCTCAGATTGTAGCAAATAGAATAAACCAGGCTTTTAGAGATACTGCTATAGTAATGGCCGGGGAAGAATACATTATTACAATAAGCTTAGGATTTACCACTTTTAGGCCTAATGAAGATATAATTGCAGCGATAAAATCTGGATTAGCAGATCATATAAGTGAGCATATAACTGATACTGCAGATAAAGCAGCCTATGATGCAAAAGAAAACGGTAGAAATGGCAACAGTTATCTAGAATTAGACCTAAAAGATTTACCCTAATAAGCCCTGCTATTATCTCTGTTCTTCCAAATACTAAATAACCTTAGATTGTCATCTTTTAAACATCCCGATACAATCTCGATCTTGCTTTTACCTATATATTTCATCTCTCTGTTTGAGATAATAAGCTCAGCAAACCCGAAACTTTTTGCATCCTCTATTGAGGCACCATAGATAATCTTATCTATCTTAGCCCAATGAATAGCAGTAAAGCACATCGGGCAAGGCTCCGTTGTCGAATAGATCACACAACCAGATAGATCAATGCTGTCTAAGTTTTCACAAGCCTCTCTTATCGCTACTATCTCAGCATGGGCTGTTATATCAGTTGATGCCCAGACTCTGTTGTGACAACAGGATATAACTTTATCATTCTTTACAATGCAGGCTCCAAATGGTGTCTGACCGCTCTCTACTCCCTTAGTTGCTGCAGCAAGAGCCAGATTCATAAATTCAATATCTTTATTCTTAGCCATTCTCTCTCCTGTTTAAACGTTATCTTCAGTTATTATACCATCTATAATAACTGATTTGACTCCTAATGTAATAACAGATAAAATAGACTTAATGAGCTTTAAGAAAATATTTATAGTCCTTGCAATACTAACAACAGTTACGTTAACCGCTACGGTATTTGCCTTAGATATTCCAAAGCTATTTAACTTTAAAAACAAAGGTTCTCTGGATAGCTGGCAAGAGAAAATATTCAAAGACCAGGTTCTTTATACAGTTGAGGCTGATCACCACGAAGGGTATCTCTCTGCTAAGAGCGATCAATCCTGCTCAGGACTCTTCTATAAAATAAAATTCAATCCTAGGGAGTTTCCCATGATAAGCTGGAAGTGGAAAGTGTTAGAATTTCCTGATAAATCGAAAACAGCAACAGCTTCGGATGGCTGGATAGAGAAAGATGATTATCCAGCAAGAGTATATGTAATATTTCCAAGCATGTTATTTACCAATACAAAATCGATAGAGTATGTCTGGGATGAAACAACAGAAGAAGGGACATATATGAGCAGCCCTTACTTTAAGAATATCAAAATAATAGTTATTGAATCAGGAAAAGATAATTTAAATAAATGGGTCTATGAAGAGCGCAACATAAATGATGACTACATGCAGCTCTTTGGCAAAAAGCCAAATGTAGGAGCAATAGCAATTATGACTGATGCAGATAACACAGCTTCTAGTGCAGAAGCACTATATGCTGAAATGAAAGTGGGGTATAAAAATGAATAAGAATAAAAGAAAGCAATTTTTTGCAAACAAATTCCACAAACAAATTTTTTTCATCATTGGCCTTGCAGCATTATTACCTACGATTATTGTTTCAATAGCTTTATACTACCTGATCTTCGGCATAATAGCGCAGGAGATTGCTATCCCAGAGACTATTGCCTACCATATCATGCCTGCTGCAAAGAGAGCTGCTTTTATTATATTTGCAGTAGCCCCTTTAATCATGTTAACAATACTTACAATTGCCCACAGAATAACACACTCAATACTCGGCCCTTACAGCAGAATAATAAGGGAACTTGATGAAAACTTAGAAGGTGAAAACAGGCACCAAATAAAACTAAGGAAGCATGATAAATTCTCACCTTTGGTTGAAAGAATAAACAGGCTGCTAGAAAAGATTGGTATCAGCTAGATATACTATCTGCTCTCATCAAAATAGTCTAAATCAGACAGAGGCAAGACTACAGACGTTGCGATATTAGTAAGATGCGCTGCTATACGCTTGAAATGCCTTGCAATAAGAGTAAAGCATACCGCCTCATTTACCGAGATATTACTCTTGGCCAGTTTTTCTAGTATCTGATCACATCTTTTTGCTATCTGACGTTCATAGTTCCAGGATGCTATAGCAATATCTTCATCCGATTCTAAAAAAGCCTTCTTAGTATCTTTGAAAAGCTCTGCTATCTCCTGATCTATATTATTAAAAAGCTCTTTATATTTATTTTTATCAATAGGTTCGGCCAAAAATTTGCTGACTTCAAAAAGATTTTTAGAATAATCGCCCAGCCTTTCAGCATCTTTTACAACACTCATCAATAGCAGCGAGGTCGGCACATCAACTGAAGGCTGAATCGAAAGATGTTCTATAATCCTCTTTCTAATCTCTTTTTCAGACTTATTCACCCTGCTATCTATTTCATATATTTCTTTTTTTAGAGTATCTAGATCTCCTTCGTTATAAAGAAGTCTCCTAATAACCATACCAAACATGCTCTCTGCATCGTTAAGCATAGATTTAAAATCCTCAAGCACTTGATTCAAAAAATCCTTGCCTTTCCAAAAACGCATTATATTTTTGAACATATCACATCCTCCTTATTCTAAAAATTTAGAAATTACAATAAACATCGCCGGGATTACAAAAAAAACAGTTACCATGTATAGCACAGCGTACCTGCGCCTTTTAAAAGCCAGACTGCCTAAGCCTTTGGCTAAAAAGACTGGTATCATCCTCAAAGGCCTCCAAGAATAGATAAATATGAGGCCTATAATATTAAAAAGGAAGTGTACAAAAGCTGCACTGACAGCAACAACATTCCCTGTTGCAAATGAAGCAAGGATTGCTGTTACTGTTGTTCCAATATTAGCACCCATTATAATAGGGTACATTGTTTCAACATTCAAAACTCCGGCCGCAATAAGAGGGATCATTAAAGCAATGGTTATTGAGCTGCTTTGAATCACTGCAGTAAATAGAAGGGCTACAAAGATAGTTAATATACCGTATTTACCAATAACATTATTAAGAACAATCTCTGCTCTTTTGATAACCAGTGATCTCATAACTCTTACAATAAAATACAATGACAAAAACAGAAAAACCAAAGATACAATAAGCAATAGAACATAGACCATACTTTGAAACAAACCAATTCTGATAAAAATATTTTCTATAAAATATATAACAGGCTCTGTAGCCAGCTTTATAGGACTTGTGAATTTAATTCCCCCAATATTGACAAATATATTACTTATATAGACAGCAGACTTATTTAGAATACCTGTTGCAAGCTCTATAGGAAATAGAATAAGGACACACATAATTTTAAAGAAACCATCTAACGTGCCGCCGGCTATCGCTCTCCTAAATTCTTCCCTACGACTTATGTGCCCTAATGAGACCAATATACCTGTTACTGTTGTTCCGATATTAGCACCCATAATTATCGGAATTGCATTGCTTAAGGTAATTACTCCCCCCCCTACCATTCCAATCACAATCGAAGTAGTAGTAGAAGAACTTTGAACAATGCTTGTAACTAAAATACCTATAAAGAGGCCTACAAACGGATTGGAAGTTGTCTGAATAAGATTTTCAGCAAACCCTTTACCGAAACCTTTAAAAGCTACACCCATAAGCCCAATGCTTAGGAGAAATAAATAGAGGAAGAACACTACTGATACAATTTTTAAAAGGGTCTTCAAAACTTCTGTTTTCATAGACAAAATAATGAATAATCAATCTAGGACATACTACCTAGTTATAAAGAAAAAACAACTCAAAAATGGCAATGAAGTTAATAACCAAACTATCTAAAATAAACTCTATTTAAACTCATCCCTAATTGGCACATGAGACCTCTGCTCTTTCTTTTTAGACCTTAGCTTTTTATCATGTGATATCTTCTCTTTAGCTCTTTTTGATCTTTTGCGTTTCTGCCTCTTTATTTTCTCTACTATCTTCTTCTCTGCTGACTCTTTACCTAAAATCATCTCTTCAATCTTACTTAGAAGCCTTCTTCTTGCAAAAAACCTATTTAAATTTTGAGACCGTTCTCTTTGACATTTAACTTGAAGACCGGTAGGAATATGCTTTAAACAGACACAGCTTGATGTTTTATTGACTTTCTGGCCACCATGACCGCTAGAGCGAGTGAATGTTTCCTGGAGATCATCCTCTTTAATCCCCAGCCTATCCATTCTGCTCTTTAACTCATCCTGTTTTTCTTTCTTTAGCGGCATAAGCTGGATTTAAACAGCCAAGATTGTCTAAATTTTAAATATAAAATTTAGCGTCTTTCTATTGGAATATATTTTCTATCAAACTCTCCAGAATAGACAGCTCGAGGACGGAAAATACGATTACGCGCATGGTACTCTCTTACCCGTGCAGTCCAGCCAGATACCCTGCTTGCAGCAAATATAGGAGTAAATAGTGCTTTTGATATACCTAAAGCACTGTAGACAAGTCCGGAGTAAAAATCTACATTGGGGAACACCCCTTTATCTTTACCTAAAGTAGAGATAACCTTCTTCTCTAATTTTCTTGCAATTGCAAACAGATTTTTGGCATCTCTATCGCCTCTACTCTTAATAAGATACTCTGCTAGGG
>Ga0208648_1002719_pt1 | contig 11912 bp, 12 predicted proteins | sample AntAceMetag02UKL_FD_184772 | JGI IMG/M metagenome (GOLD analysis project Ga0208648, IMG submission 184772) | Saline lake microbial communities from Ace Lake, Antarctica - Antarctic Ace Lake Metagenome 02UKL (SPAdes) (version 2) | ecosystem: Environmental > Aquatic > Non-marine Saline and...
CCGGGTATGTTTTGCTACAGTATTACTGCCAAGAACAGAAAAACATGGTTTATGCAAAATAACCAAGAAGATTTAATAAGTCTGAAAGCGCATATTTGCCTGAAAAATACTTTTTCAGGAGACCCTAAATAAATTAACAAGAATTAGTTTTCGAAACAGATTGACAAATGCAATAAAATCCAGTTGGATGAACCATTTGCGGCATAGGCTGGACTCAATGAGTATTGGATTCTTACTTTCAAATCTATACTTTCAAAGTTATTCCGTTAACGAGTATTTTCCCAATTTGGACATTTTATAATGGACATTTATGCCGTACCCATACTGATTTCGGGCATTCTTTGTGCCTTGCTTTCGGCCATTACCTGGTTTCTTCGAGGACGCGAGAACATCAACCGTGTATTTTCTTTCTTTACTATGGCATTGGCATTTGACAGTTTTAGTAATTTTATGTGGTTCCAGTTTGGAAGTATAGAACATATTAATACCTGGATGCGGACTATCTTTCCAATAGGGATTCTGGTTCCAATAGGATTAATATTATTCTTCTTTGCCTTCACCGGGTATGACAAAAGACTGGATGACAAGGTTTTGGGAATTAAAACCAAGCATTTTCTTATCTTCGCACTACTGGTATTCTTTGTAGCCATGGTGCTGTCCATATTTACCCAATGGATGATTAAAATACCTGAAACTCCAAAAGATATTTGGGACACGGAAATGGGTCCCTACGGAATGGTAGTCATGCCTCTTTTTGCCGGCATCTTTTTCTATATGCTGGCTATGGTTTTCAAAAGCTACCGTATGTCGGACAATAAACCACAAAAACGTTTCATTCTCATGCTTGCCATTGGCGCAGCAATGTGGGTTGTGATTGGTTATTCAGGAATAGTTTTTGTCTCAGTTTCAGGCGTGGTGACACAGTCCTTCAATTATATCGGAATCGCGCTGATGGCAGTAATCTTTTTTGTCGCGATTGTTAACTACCAGTCAGATAAAGTACACGAGTTAAATATCAACCTCGAACGCAAAGTCGAGGAACGAACTCATCACCTAAAAGAGACTCAATCACAACTGATTCAAAGTGAAAAAATGGCTGCACTTGGTCACCTGGTGGCAGGTGTAGCTCACGAAATGAATACTCCTGTGGGCGCAGTTTACAGTACCCAGAACACCCTGGCATTAGCCACAGAAAAGCTCATTCGGACACTCGAAGATGAACACAAGATAAAAATCAATGAATCAAAAAAAGTCTCTCACATCTTGAAAGTTATCTCCGACGTGAGTGATGTTATTCGAACCAGCAGCGAACGTATAACCAGCATTGTAAAGAGGTTAAAGACATTTGCCCAATTGGACGAAGCTGATCTCCAAACTGTAGATTTCAATGAATGTATTGAAAACACACTAACCTTGTTCCAATTCCATTTAAAACCCGGGATAAAAATCCGAAAAGAATTTGATGATTTACCTGCGATTACCTGTTACCCGTCAAAAATCAATCAAATGTGTTTCCAGTTACTTCAAAATGCCAATACAGCTATTGAAACAACTGGAGAAATAGTGCTCCGAACAGAGATTCAGGGTGATGAAATTAATTTCAGTGTCTCTGATGACGGACGTGGGATTCCATCAGAAGATTTTAAAAAGATTTTTGATCCCGGCTACACCGCCTGGAATCTAAATGTAGGAACAGGCCTGGGTTTAGCAATATGTTACCAGGTGTCCCAATACCATAAAGGACATATTAACGTCGAATCAGAAATTGAGAATGGAAGTAAATTCACATTCTCATTCCCATTTAAACACCTGGTGTAGCGAGATTATTTTTATGGAAGGCTGAAACCACTTGGACTCAATTGTTTATTATCCCCGCTCCTCAGTACCCCAGATTCCGCAATATACCGCTTAACACCTTCATCCGCTCACTCACCAATTCATCATCTTTACCCATCGCTTGCTTGAACAGCTCGATGTCCACATCAAGCATGGGATTGTCCGTGCATACCTCCACAGTCATAGCATCACCCTGCAACGGCACCCGCTCAATCAGCGTGTTGTTCTCATCGTATAACTTCTCATGGCGATACGCTTCTTCCGAAATATACTGACGTGCGCGACACACCAGGATAGCCAAATCCAAAACCCGGTGAAATGGAAGCTCCTCCGACTGGCGTGACCATTTTCCGCCGGTATGCCGCCATACCTTCGCGGAGATATCCACCTTTCCACGGTCGTTCCACTGTGCGAGCCCGAGGGACAAGCCCTGGGCGTCAGAATTATATGCATAACGTCCGTCAACATCGCCGTAGTTCTCTACGACGATAACGGGCTTGTGTTTCAATGTAGTGGGAATTTTCATGAATAGCGCTCCAAATTCAAGTTTATAATTTATAAATTTACTAAAAAATAAACTGGAGATGATGGTATGTCAAGATTTGTCTGATATTAGCTCGCATCGCTCAATCCCCTCGGTTACGAGCAGTAGGAATGTTTCCGAACATGCCCCGCCAAACTTGTACCCCTGTCTGTTTATTAAACAAGGGTTATCTTAAATAATTATAATACTTAGAATAGACCATGTTTGACAAGCAAACATGGCCACCCGTCCTAATTCCAAATATTACTGGAAGTTGAAAATGATAGGGAACAGCAAAACCACGAACCACGCCCAGGCCGCGTACACTGGGATGTAGGACGTCTGCCAGCGCTCTACTGGAGTGAAGGCTGAGCGCTTCATCAGAAATCGTCCGTATAGCACAGCCGACCATCCGAGATTAACAAGAAGAATGAGGTTCTCGCCCAACGCCGCCACTTTGTTTGGACTGAAACCGAATTCTGAGATGCGATCCGTAATAGCCCACAGGGCAAGCATATCAACCACGAGAGCGCTTACCACGAGCAGAAACTGCAGCACATCGAATACACCGGGAGGAGTGTGAGGATCGCGAACCGAGATCGAGTAGAGAAGTAGGCCCAGGACAAGGACAAGCAGAAGGTCAAAGCCGATGAGCGCTTCCCGCTCGATGTTAATGCTGCTGCCTGTCAAGATTATAGTCCCCAGGAAGGCGAGCAGCAGAACCGTGAAGAGAGGTGTAAACAGACGGGTGAGCACGGGCGCCAAATTTTCGATTATGCTCTGCTTGGCTTCCACCAACCAGGAACTGATTAGGACCGCACCCACAACGCCGCACGGCAGTACCCAGGATTCTGCGAATTCTTCTGCGTTCAACCCGATAGAGTTAAAGATGAACATCATGGACATCACCAGGACCCCACCGCCGAGAGCGATCAGGGTGTAGTAGATGAAGCACTCACCTGAAAATCGCACGTAGTTCATTCGCTGATCGTGGTTCCGCCAATGTCCATTCGTGTATGCAAAGCCGACGGTGAGCCACAATGCGATAGGAATATGTATGGCTGCAAGCATCACGGTGTGACCTTCTCCCCCGGCGGGTAAAAGGTTCATTACCAAGGCAGCTATTACGAAAGGAACGGCAAGCCACATACGATTCACCTTGCCGAGACCACGCTTCCAAGCGAAGTATCCCGCAAGGAAGGGTAATACAAAAAAACTGAAGTTGCGGATGTAGAAGTTGAGGCTGTCATCGGGTTCCTCAAGGTTATACCCAAAAAGCTCTGGAACCTTGATCGAAATACCAGCGGCGATCGCTAACCCAACCGCTACTATGGCATTACGTTTCGCATCTGATGCGGCTTCATCCCCACCGGGAGAGACAACGAGTTGCTTCCAAAGCCTTTCCGAGTACTCACGTGCGAACTCTTTGGAAAGTGAGTCGAGATCTCCCAGGCGTTTTACAGCAACAAAAAACGCCTCGTCGTCATCAAGGCCCACCTCCCCCAGGGTTTTGACTTGACTGCGAAGGTGGTCTTCAAGCTCCTCTGCATCAACGGATTGGATTGCCCTGTGCTGATCAAGGTAGGCGCGCCATTCATTGATACGTTCCTCCAATTTCTGCGTCATTTCCAACGTGCTCATCTCCTTCCCTTGGATTTGTCAGTTGCCCTGCAAGACCAAATTGATTGAAGTGCACCAGATGCCACGCAAAGCCGAGTCAACCACTTGCCATTGACGCTGTTGGTGGGCGAGTTCTTCCCGACCCTGATCGGTCAGGCGATAGTACTTCCGTCGCCTTCCCGTCTCCGATTTCCCCCAGGTCGCTTCAACGTATCCGTTTCGCTCAAGGCGGTGGAGCAGCGGGTAGAGCATTCCGTCCATCCACTGGATCTCACCACCTGAAAGTTCACCCACTCTCTTGTTGATGGCGTAACCGTAGCTAGAACCCTCACTGAGGATAGCCATCACGAGCGGTGTGGCAGAGGCAGCAACGAGATCTTTACCGATGTCCATGAACGTTCCTCTCAGTTAAAAGGGATATTAAAGTATATTGAATGTTATACATTGAAGAAATATACATTGTTCTTCTATGTATAGTCAAGGAATGATTAAGGATTCAAGCTTTCGGGGTACGCCTATAACCGTTCATCTCAGCTTCGGTTCGAATTCGGATGCGAGCTGCCGGTTGATCATGGCTGGCTGAGGCAAATATAATAGTTCTCGAAAACAATGCATCATGTTGTCATTCCCGCGAAGGCGGGAATCCATGTTTATTAGAAGCTTATAAAATCACATTGGCGACAATATCTTCAAGAACCACTATAACCAGCCAGGTATTCACCATTCAAAATTCAAATTAGAACCTGAACCCGAAATAAATATTTGGATCGAACAAGGTGTAATTTGTATAATCCTCTTCAATCGCATCAAATCCTGCCGGTCGGTTGGTGGTTACTGGCCAATAGTTAAAGGTAATTACAGGTTCCACGAACCAGCGGCGATTAAAGAATTCAAATCGCCAGCCAACCCGGGCATGAAGATATAACTGGAAACCATTCTGGATATTTTCATCAGCCTGATCACGGTATTCCATAAAATATGGATCTACCTGGTAAACCGAATAAAGATTTTTCCAGTGGAATCTCTGGTAACCCACTCCTATGCCGGTAGCCCTGGTATTACCCGGATATTTACTATTTGAATCTCCATTAGTACCTAATGGTTCGTAATAGCGTCAGGCTTTGGCATCGATAATTAAGGCGTCTTTCTGTGTCAACCGGTGCCCATAGGTTATTTGATAAGCGTAAACCGGATCTTCAGGTATGAAATTACCCAGGAGAAAAAGAGAACTTCCAACATAATGTTTCAGATCCTTTTCGTTCTCCCCACTCGCCTGGCAAAATGCGAACGAACAGAACAGGGCAAATAACAATACTGATAACAATAATTTTTTTCGCACCATCCCCTCCCTCAATTTTTTGTAGCAGTTACATGAAAATTGAAAATAACCCGGTTAGCATTCAACTTCCAACACCCGTCCCCCAAAGCCTTTCTTTCTTCCGAAGTTTTCTTGTCCTCTGAAATTTAACGCAGGAGGAAACGAAGGAAGAGGCAACAGTGAATTCAAAACCAACACTTGTCAACAAAAACCTTGGTGAAGATGGATTCAAAATTCAACATTTAAAATTCAACATTCAACATCTATAAGAGGGATGCTGGTATCTTCAGGTTCCCGAACTCCAGTTTGGGAACCACATTGTGTCAAAAACTCTGTTTTGTCTTAGAATAGCTGCAAATCGAATTACCGGAACATTGGTGGTACAGTTCTGCCAGAAACAATATATTGAATGATCACTTCGCTCTTGAAGTGGACTGCTCTTTGAGTTGACTCGAAACAGGAGTTTCTTAGGCAAAAACGTTCCCAAACTGGAGTTTGGGAACGATAAACTAATGCACTAAAATTTATTGATATCTTCCCCAGGAGTTGACTTAAAATCTGGATCTCCATCGGTTGATGGTGCCGGAACAATTTCATAGTATGGAATATCATGTTTAAGTAGCAACCTCTTCTGGTTGAGAAATGCGATTGAGTTTTCAACGGTCGCAACCTGCGTGAGAGACAGAACACCAAGAAGCCCACCACCGTACTTGGAACTTTCCTCCTCTGCTTTTGCCAAATCCTGTCGAAGGCTTTTAAGGTCATCATTAAGTGTTTGGAGTAAAACATCTTTATCTTTTGGAGGGGTATATTCCTTGCCATCTATTGAGTATGAGAGAGGAATATATCGGCGAAATCCATTTTTCTTTTGTTCAAGCATTGATTTTGTTGTTTTCAAGGTTTGTAGGCGGACGTTTGCTAAAATAGCGAGTAAACCTCCTGAGTATTCCTGAACTGTTTCCTGTGCATCTTTTATTTCTGTCTCGACTGTTTTCAAGTCACCATCAATCTCTTCCGTAGATGGAACGTTAGAACAACCGTATAACATAAAGACTGAAAGCAAAATTATGGTCACATTTTTTGACATGATAATTTCCTCAAAATTCATCAAGTGCCTTTTTATCTTGGGCTTTCTTCTCTATTTCTTTAAAGTTTATGCTACAGTATTCAACGATACAAGATAAGTCGTAGTTTTCGCCCATAAGCATATTGCTTATTTCTGTATCATTTGTTTTCCAATTAGAAAAATATACTAGATGGCCAATGCTTATTGCTGTACCCCAATCTGAATAATCATCTTTGTATAAATCATTCTTCCAAATGGAGTCATCTTGAACAGGATTTCCATATTTTTTTATTAATATTGCTTTGAAGTCTTCATAGTCAGTTATGAAGTCATTCTTGTTCGAATGAGAATCAGCAAGTACGTATCTTGCTCTTGTGAGTTGGTTATCAATAAAAAAATATACAACAAAAACGTCCTTTCCAATGACGGATGTCTTATAAGCTAAATATCTTTCATTCTCTTCTGCAGTTTCCAACGGTTCTGATGCCTTTACCTCATCTTCTGTCATTCCCCATTTTGTTTTCCTGAAAGTAAAGTCGCCAGCAGAGCATATTCCCCAAAACATAAGCATGAATAATCCGGTGATGGCAATCTTGATCACCATTTTCATTATCTTTCCTCCCTTGTTTCTATACCTAACATTGATTAAACTGTTTTTCTGATTCCCATACTCTAATTTGGGAATCTCCTTGTGCAAAAACTCTGTTTTATCTTTCTTGTAGCTATAGCAGGTAACCCGGATTCGAGAATGCGGGCAACTCTAGCTTTAAGAAATAGAAAAAGACTTAGGGCAGGACCCTGGCAACCATATTTAGAAGAATAATCACGATTTGACTTTCAAAAAAGAAAGACGAAATGAAACTAATCCAGCCAAAAATGACCAGGGCGGTATTTCTGAAAATACCGAGTGTATGCACGCTTTTCTTCATAGGCAATACCTCCTTTCTCTTTCGATAAATTTGGTGATTGCCAGAGTTACCCTGCACCACACTATTTGGTCGTGCCCCAAGTCCTCCTACTCAAATTTTCCTATTCTATTAGGAACATTGAATCAGCAGGTAGCCCGGATTTTTGAATCCGGGCTACTCTTGCTAATCATTCTTCATAACTATATTCTCTTTCACCAAGCATACCGAATAAAGAGAATTTTACGCCAAAGCGTTTAAATAAACAGAAAAATTCAACTAAACCCATCTGAAATGACACTTTCTTGACATCGACTGGTCCATGGCTAGAATCAATCATTGCTTTTACACTTTCGGAATCTCTAGGAGCAGCGATAATTAGATCTACGAATATAGTATCTTCATGTTTGCCAAGATTTTCTCCAACATACATAGAAATACCTAATAAAAATTCCTCATCCCTTTTATAATTATTGGTATCGAGCCATTTTTCCATTACGCCAAAATCCGCGCTATCGGCTGCAGAAGTGCCTCTCCAATCATTATATTGTACTGAAGCCTTAAATTTTTCAATAATCATTCCAATCTCCTCAAGACAGAAAATTATTTCGGTGACAAGGTACAAATTAATAGCAATGTAGCCAGGAAGCACCGTATTCCAGGGAAGTTATTCTGGTATGTTCCATATTTCCCCGAAAATGGTGTTTCCATGCATGAAACTACACAAAAAAATTCGCTAAATCTACACGTAATATACTTAAAATCAAATATTTTACTTTTCGATAATTTGCATTATTAGCTTAGTTGCATATATTATATATAATTAGCCAAAATTCAGGATTTATGAACTGGGTGAAAAGGATGGCTCTGAGAGCACTCTCCTTCGAATTAGGAATTAGGAATTAGAAATTTGGAATTAGAATCATCAATTTTCTAAATAATAAACGAATAGCATATCGCGGTTACGGAGAGTTATGCTTGCGCTAATGTTGTAATCAGGTTTTCACAGCCACCGTTCTCAATATAATCCGAATGGTCCTGGATTGTATTGAAGTGTTGACCGGATAGTTTGCTGCACAGCATTTCGGATTGTGTGGCGTCTTTGAAGGTTTTCAACAAAACTTCAGATTCTGGATTGAGATACCCGGATTTTCCCGGATTGTTTCTGCACCAGCAAGTGTAGCCCGGAATCACCGTATTCCGGGGAGGGAATACCTATATAGCAATCTGAAATATGATAACAGATTATACTATTTCAGACTACATACCTTTGTCTTACTCTTTCCTTCCTGCGACTCAATTATCACCTTCTCCCGGAATACGGCGCTTCTGAGCTACATTTACTATTCCACCGATTAATGTCTATATTTGAAAAGAGAATTCTGATAAATATTGAATATTGAATTTGTATCAATCGTTGTTGACAGAACTTGAAAACAAAAACAATAGGATTTCAAATGAGTCAAAAACCTTCAGCAAACGATTTACCAACCGAAAATAAATCAACAGGTAATTCACCTGACAGACGATTTCTCCGAACGTACCTGGTTTTAATCCTGTTCATCACTTTGGGCCTGTTTCTGTATATGACCAGGATGTTTGCTCTTCCGGTTGTATTGGCGGCTATATTTGCCGGTCTTTTTTACCCGTTATATTCTTGGTTTACTATTCGTTTTAAAGGAAGAAAAGCTGCCGCCTCAGGTGTCACATGCTTGATACTAATAGCCGGGATATTAATTCCGTTGACCCTGATCGGGAACATGGTTGCCCAGGAAGCTATAAGTTTTTATAATGATTCCGAAAAGTTAGTAACAAATTTTATAGAAGGCAGCAATGGTGGGTTACGGGAGAAGATTGAAAAGGTTATACCCAAAAAATACATCGACTCTGCAAAGATTGACTGGAAAAAAGCCCTTACAAATGTGGCCAGGACAACCGGCAAAGTGATTGCCGATGTTATTGGCGATACTTCGAAATCTGCTTTTCAAGCCCTGATGAATCTTTTTATCATCCTCTTTACCATGTTCTATCTCTTCCAGGATGGACCGGCGTTACTTAAACGTTTTAAATACCTTTCTCCCCTTGACGATATCCATGAAGAACGGATCATCGACCGTTTTTTATCCGTATCACGTGCTACGATTAAAGGAACATTACTGCTTGGGTTGATCCAGGGTACCATGGGTGGAATAGTGCTGCTTGCTTTCGGTGTAAAATCAGCGCTTCTTTGGACAGTTGTCATGGTTATCGCCTCGATAGTTCCAATGCTGGGTCCATCTATAGTTTTGATTCCCGTGGGGATTGTATTTTTGGTTAGTGGTGATATCTGGCAGGGGATTTTAATCATACTCATTCAATTGGTGATTATCAGTAATGTTGACAACCTGCTCAGACCACGGTTGGTTGGTAAAGATGCGCAAATGCACGACCTGATGATTTTTTTTTCAACCATTGGCGGAATAGCTGTTTTTGGGATAGCAGGATTTATAATCGGACCTGTCCTGGCGGCATTACTCTTGACTATCCTTGATATCTACGGATTGGAGTTTAAAGGATTCCTGCAAACGGGTTCCGATGCAAAAGAGTCAACCTGATCTGGTTCAGCAATAGTAGAAAGTTGCAGAACGAGCCTGAGAAATCCGGGTGGTCAGCACCCGGGTCAATGCACCTATGGCGCTTGCAACAACAGGAACCGGTAGGTCTTATTTTTCTTGAATTCAGCGGAATCCAGCAGTTCGATTTGGCGCTTGCCTTCTTCAATCTTCTTACGGAACATCCAGAGGACAAAACGGCTTATTCGTGGACTTTTTCTGCGGACTTTCTCAGTCGCGATATCAACAGAAAGCAACGCTCGATCGACGACGTCTTTCGCGATATCAAGCGTTTTCGTGACACTGTCGGTGATATCCTCGTTCGACACGACTGTAAACTCTGTTTGTTCAACCAGGTCCATAAAGCGGTCATACTTGTGGCCACTTTTGCTGAGCATTCCCGTTGCATTCTCCAGTACAAAATAGTCGCATATCATAAGGTAGCCATTCGGTTTCAGGCACTGCCTGGCGTTTTCGAACAGCTTTTCCATGTTCACATATTGAGCGGATTCGCTCATCAACAGGCAATCATAAGTGTTGGCGGCTGTGAACCTTTCAAACGAATAGTGATGAAAGGGGACATCCAGGTTTTCGGTGAACACTTCCTTCTGGTGCTGATCGGGGGACAATCCTTCGACATCATATCCTTTATCAAGTAACTTCCGGGTCATTATCCCCGTACCACTCCCCACATCGAGAATTCGCTGGACACCTTTCGGGATCTTTTCGACAAGGTAATCTTCATAGCGAACCTGTGCTTCTTTCAGATTCTCTAAGGTAAGTTCATCTTCCGGCATCCAAATACCGTAGTGCAATCGTTCCAATCCCAGCACTTCATGGCAGAAGCGTAGCGTCCGGTCATTACTTTGGCTCACAAAACTCTCCTTAGTATCAGCTGATTATGTGCAACAGTCAGGACAATAGCAGAGTGATCCAGTGGCTCTACACCATCGCAGTGTCCATTCTATCCGCACAAGTTACCACGCTTACTATCCTCTGGCAACTGCATCACCAGAAATGACTTGAATCCCGATCAGTCGGCTGACTGATAACAGTTACCCGCTCATCTATGCCAATTAAATCGTACGGAGATTCTTAATTCGATGTTGCGTTTACTTTTCTTGAGCCCTAACCAAGCCGAAGCGCTTTCACTATCCACCACAGCCCGAATCCGTAGAAGAAGTGGTTCATCAGACTCGATGTGAACAGTCTCAATTCAGGTGGTCCCTTTAAACCGAATAATCCGAATCCCAATCCCGGAAACACAAGGAACCAGGGAAAGATGCAAGTAGCCATTCCGTAACCGAACGCGACGAGAAACAAACCCGGTGAGACACCCAGCAAGTCGGCACCTACGACATAGAATACTGCAAGTGCGATTCCGATTATATAGTGACCAACCAGAGCAGCCCTTTTTTCCCCAGCTTGTTCCGGAGAGTCTGCGATGTTCGCGTGAACGAATTGGCTCTGGGCGATACCGAGATACCATCGTCCAACCCATTGCCCCTTGGCGCCCACTGTTAGTCCGACCTTTTGAGAAACGATCGCAAACACGTCCATCGTCATCGTGGCAGCAACACCTACGAACACTCCAAACAATATCAATTTTATCATCTCACCAGCCATATTGAACCACCAATTGTTACTTTTTCTTCGAAGGTATATCTGGTTTTATATTCACACAATACATCATCATTGTTCTCATCGAAGGCAAAATTTCATTGGAGTCGTGGTAACAGCCATCAACCGACCAGCAATGGACGTAGGTACTTTCGAGCCCAACTTTATTTCAACTGTTTCTCACTATTCAGTGCTTCTGGCCGGGATTCGAAGCGTTTGGTATGGATCAGTTTTCAATCATTTGAGCGTTTGGTAAATTTCAATAAACCATTCTGGTGTTCATAGATCCTACGTTCGAGATTGATTGTCTGACCAACATATAAATTATCGTTTGATTTGTTGTAATAGAATACTTGGTAAACATGCTCCCCCCCCCCCTAAACGACAAAAGCACAGCCATATTGACTGTGCTTTTTGCTCCCCGAATAATCGC
>Ga0208648_1002720_pt1 | contig 11911 bp, 10 predicted proteins | sample AntAceMetag02UKL_FD_184772 | JGI IMG/M metagenome (GOLD analysis project Ga0208648, IMG submission 184772) | Saline lake microbial communities from Ace Lake, Antarctica - Antarctic Ace Lake Metagenome 02UKL (SPAdes) (version 2) | ecosystem: Environmental > Aquatic > Non-marine Saline and...
CTTCCCGAAGCTTATCGAATACTTCTGCCTTTTTTGCCATAGCAGCGGCCGCATCGTTCAAATCGCCATCTATCAACACCTTTTCCAACAATTGGTTGACCTGGATAAAAGGCCTGTTGTCTTTGGCCTTGTCACGCAGATGGATCCCTGAAATGCTTTGCAACAGGCCATGAACTGTTTTCAACCTCCTATAAAATTCCAAATGTGGACGGTCAAACGGAAAACCATATCCTCGGGACAGACGAGGGGATTCAAAAATCCAATGTATGAGCATATATGTTGAAAGCGCCGGGACGCGCTCAAGGAAAGATATATTTAACTCAGATCTTTCCAAACTGGCTTCGAAGTCGATAATCCTTTCTGGGTCCTGCTCGATCTTTTTTTCCAGATATCTTGCCTTCTGCCTGAGCAATGCTCTTACCTTATGCTTTCTCAATTGCTGGATGATGGTCTGGTAATCGTCGAGAAGCAAGTCCTTTCCAAGATCTCGCAAAAAATGGAAGTGGCAGATAAAATCAGGAATTCCAGGAAATACCTGCTCAATGGCCCTCAGGATTCCAATGCCCATATCGTGTACCAATGCAATAGGATCGCCGTAGTCATTCCTGATACGTTGAAAAAATGGGATGAGCAATTCTTTCTTCTCAGAAGGAATCTTAATGTTATCCAGAACCAATTCTGAGATTCCATCCATGCCACAAAACAGATGTGGACTGTCCCCCTCGCATGTCCCGTCTACATGAAGAATATACCCACCCCGCTTCTTCATTGATTGAACCAGTTTTTCTCGGCTCTCTGCATGCGCAAGGGCCAGATAAACAACAAACTTCTTGCCTAAATACCCTATCTCCCGCTCCGAAACGAAGATGTTCCTGGAACCCAGGGTTTTCCTGATTTCTTTTTCATTACGGCAGTGGACGAAAAGTTCCTTCCCAATGTACTCGATGACATCGAAACCATAGGTGCACTTATGAGGCGCAAGGGAACGTAACTGAGAAGAACAGAATATCGCCTGGTCGTTCGGACACTGCAACACGATTTCCCTGGCTTTAAATGCTCCAATGTCCATCGTCACAAGGGTTTTCGTCCAGGTTTTTACAACTTGCAATTGTGATCCACATTGAGAGCATTGATCCGTTTCAGGGTGAAAGTGAATCGTCGGCTTACGGGGAAATAAGGCCCCGGCCCCAACACCGGAAATCAACCCGTTTATATAGCTCGTAAGCAGCTTCAGGACTTTGTAGCCGGAGTTTTTTTTACAAGGCCATGATGTTCCAGAAAGTCACGAATGGCAGCCGAGGAAATTTTGTGCATCCGGATTTCGGATAAGGCCATAATTTCCTCTAAGCAGATCCCATGATGCTTGATCAGTGCAGAAAGAACCACCACCGCATCTGCCTCAGAAAGAAATTCCCCTGCAGGATGCGCAAGCTTTGAGCGGCTCTCACGTTGCTGTTTATATGTAACGGGATTGTCCGAAAAATACACATAGACGCCCTCTGGCTTCTCCCTCTGGATGCCTCCCGCGTTTCGGAAATGATGCAAAAATGATCGAGGATCAAGCCTCACAAGAGCGCCAATCTCCTTGCCTGTTAAACCGGAAGGCGATCTCTCCACCAACTGAACGATCGTATTCTTCAGATTGCCGTATCGCGAGAAATAAATATCCTCGTAATGCCACAACCCGTTATTGTCAAAGCGAGGGACCGTAGATATGGCATAATAACGCCCGTTCTTGTTATAGCTTGTATAAGCTCCCCACTGCTTAAGCTTCAACCGAGCGGTTGGAATGGAACAACTCAAAGATGACACCAACCGCTCAAGGGTGAATACCTTTATGTCTTCAAGTAAGTTGCAGACGCTTCTGAGCGTTCCCTCGCTGAGTTTTGTCATGTTGCCTCCCAATATTAAGTATATGTTTTAATCTGGCTTATATCATATACTTAATATTTATGGAAGCGAAAAATCCCCCTTTTCTAAGGCAAATCGCCAGTTTTTTTGGAAATTTGACGTGTTTCTGATAACATATACTTGATAAAAGCCCAACATGCTGGTATCATTCTTTAATGATAACAGGAGGTTGTCGTAATCCAACCGTCATTTGCGCTCATGCAAACAAATATATGCATCCCGATTATGGTTGAATCGCAACTATTAACCATAATCCACGGAAGGTCATATGCAGAGTTCAGAGTCAAAAGCTGGTAGGAAGTGGCCTTTACCAGGCATCCTCTCCCGATCCCGGCTTCTATTGGGCCATATGACAAACCTTGAACTATTTATGCAATATGTGGCATATGGCACAAAATAGATCTCGACATATGGCATTTTTTTATTGCCATATGGCGACATCACGGCGGGACTCGTTCCGGCCTGCTAAGCCGCTCTTCGTTTAGCGACTGAACAAACAGAGTTTAGGGATCAATTGACGAAATCATTCAAGAAAATCAGGCCCTGCATTCTGAAGCATTCCAGGTTGATGACGAAGTAGACTCGCGCGCAAGGTTCTGCTGCCAAACAATTAGAATATAGCTTGGAACCTGATTGAAAATTGAATGCCGCTAAATAGTTAGTTATTTCAGCACTTTTTGAATATGTGGAAAATAACCAAAATATTTCTTGACAATAATCAAGGCTATATTTAGAATAACATTCAAAAAGAAATTGGTATTGAATGTTAATGTTTATATCCTTGACGGGTTATGTTGATGATCGGAAATGAGGCAGCGGCCATTCGCAATTTCTGCAACCTATAGGTGGTTTCCAATTCAGGACCCCCGCGGGGACATTGGCAAGACAAGAAAATCTGAGGAATTACGCGGGGCAGTACATGTGGTACACCGCACGAACAAGTGATTGCGCCTTTGGATAGAAAAATAGTAGAGGAGCGTGTCTTCGGTAATTCTCATGATGAAGAAAGTAGACATAAAAAGAACATCCATTTTGGAATCAGCCACCAAGGTGTTTTCCGAAAAGGGGTTTTTTGAATCAACAATCTCTGACATTGCAAGAGGTGCAGGAATCGCTGAGTCAGCAGTCTACCATCATTTTAGGGGGAAGGAGGACATACTTTTTACCATTCCGAAAGATGGCATGAAGATCTTTTTGACCAATTTGGATGATCAACTCGAAGGGATAAAAGGTGCTGAAAATAAGATACGCAAGCTTATCTGGCATCATTGCAAGTACTTTACAACCAATAGAGAGTATACCGATGTGCTGCTTTTGGAATGTAGATCAAACACAAGGTTTTATAATTCAAAGGCATATAGTCTGATTAAAGATTACAGCAAGATAATTATCGATATCATAGATGAGGGGATGAGGGAAGGGGTCATCTGTAATTTAGCATCGCCAGGATTGGTGCGTGACATGATTATGGGGACGGTTGATCATGCAGCCTTGAGTTGGGTCTTTAAAGATTATCCAAGCCCATTGGAACGGGCAGAGGGTATTAGTGAACTGATCCTGAGTTCTTTAAGATCCAAGAAAGGCATTAAGAGGAATTTGGGCTCGAAAGAGGAGAAAAGAAAACGGATCGTTGAGGCCTCCACAAAGATTTTTGCTGAAAAGGGATATGATGGTGCAACCATTTCGGAAATTGCCAAAGAAGCAGAAGTCGCTGACGGAACCATCTACGAATATTATAAGAGTAAGGAGGATTTAATCGTCAGCATACCTGAGGAGAACTTACTGGAATTACTCAGCTATATAGAGGAAATATCACCCGAAAAGAAATTGGAAAGGGTGATCCTATTCTGTTTCCGATTTTTCAATAACAATAGATACTTCACCTCCATACTGGTGTTGATGCTGCGGCCCAACAGGAAATTCTATGAGTCGAAAAGCAATAAAATCTTTGATAGAATCGGTGACAAGATCGGCGACATTATTGTTGAAGGTAGAAAACAGGGTGTTTTCTCAAATGACTTTGATATCCCTGTTTTTCAGGACTTAGTATTCGGCACAATAGATCACATCATTATTCCATGGGTCATTTTCAAAAGAAAGTATAACCTGTTGCAGTTGGGAGAAGAGGTGTCGAAACTACTTCTCAATTCAATCCGGGCATAAGGCCTAAAGGGGGGACAATGGACAAATTCATGTTTGAAGAAAAGGTGGCTGTAATTACAGGAGCAGGCAGTGGAATCGGCAAGGCGACTGCAGAGGTCTTTGCCGAAAGAGGGGCCAAATTGGCCCTGATCGATTTCAATAAAGCCAATCTGGAGAGCGTGGCCCGAGATATCAAACAAAATGGGGGTTCGTGCAGTTTCTATGATGTAGACGTTTCTGACGCTGAGGCGGTAAATCAGGTGTTTAAGAGTATTCTTAATAAATTTAACAGGATAGATATCTTGGCCAATGTAGCCGGAATTTGGGAGTCAATTCCCTTCCAGCAACTACCCATGGCCAAGATTAGACGAATGCTGGATGTCAATTTTCTCGGGTGCGTCAACTGTATCAAAATGGTATTGCCCGAAATGGTTGAAAGAAAATATGGCAAGATCATTTCTGTGGCCTCTGTGGCGGGGAAGGAAGGCTCTGGACTCGGCGCCAGCCACTATGCTGCCAGTAAAGGGGCGATTAATGCTTTTTCATGCTCTATGGCCAGGGAATTCGGAGCCTATGGCATCAATGTCAATACGGTTTGTCCGGGGCTCATCCAAACACCGATGGGGGAGGCCACAGGCCAGGCCGGTCTTGAGGGGTATGCTCAAAAATGCGCCCTTAAAAGGGTGGGGCAACCGGAAGAAGTGGCCAATGTGATTGCCTTTTTGGCAAGCGACGCAGCGAGTTATGTGACAGGTCAAGCGTGGCTGGTCTGTGGTGGGACGCGTTTTGATTAAATCATTGTGGCCATTGTTATTGAAGAAAGAGAGAGAAAACTAAATCAAAAGGGAGGAGATCGATGAAAGAGCATGAATGTCCTGTCTATGCATCTCCTGATTACCCTGAAACGTATGGGGATCTGATGGATTGGGCGATTGAAAATGTTAAAGAGCCTGATAAGAAAGTCTTTTTTAGGATAGTCGATGAGATAATTACCTATTCGGAATTTGGTCGAAATGTCAACAGGATCTGCAATTTGTTGAAGGAAACCGGGGTTCGAAAAGGGGATCATGTGGCCATATTTCTGTCAAGTTGTATTGAATATGCGTATCTTTATCACGCATTGGGAAAATGTGGTGCAATCATGTGCCCCATTAATCCCTTTGTAAGAGGTGAACCCCTTGAATATATACTCAAGCACTCGGATTCAAAATATTTGGTCACAACGAACGAACTGTTTTCAGAGAAAATCTCTAAAATCCTCCCATTGATACAGGGGCTGAAATGCGTCTTTTTCACAGATAAAAAAGAGGCGGTAACAGGGGTTGAAGCTGTCCTTTTTTCGGAATTTGCAGACTATTCTTCCGACTTCAAAATCAAAGAAAAGGTGACGGGGGATGATATTCAGGGGATCTGGTATACCTCGGGAACGACCGGCGTACCCAAAGGCGCCGTCATTACGCATAAAAACTACGTGTATAGGATTCTCTATTTTGCGGATTATTTCAGGCTCACCAACCAGGATGTCATCTATTATATATTGCCCATGTACCATGTGGGATATGCCGTATGGGGAGGGCCCCTGGCTATGGCCGCCGGGGCTGAGATCGTTCAGGTCCCCTGGTTCTCCGCGTCAAACTTTTGGAAGGAAGCCGTCCGTTATAAGGCAACGATGACATTAAGCACCGGGACCATCATACCGATTATACTGAACCAGCCGATTACAGAAGACGAAATCGTGGGAAAAGAGCAGTTAAGAATATGGATCGGCTGGCCAGTGGATGATCCCCAAAGTGTAACGGAAAGGTGGCCAAATATCAAGTTTATGGAAGCCTATGGCACGACAGAGGCCCCCGTTGCAGCCATAGCCGATTATGAAAGGCCTGAATTTGGGAGTGCGGGTCCCCCCACCTTGTATACGGATCTGAAAATCGTGGACCCGGAATCGGGTAGAGAAATGCCCCAGGGCCAAGCAGGAGAGATTGTATATGGTCATAAGTTAGGGCCTAATTACATTTTAACAGAGTATTACAAGGACCCCCAAAAGAGCAAGGAAATGATCAGGGAAGGATACTGGTACAGCGGGGATCTGGGTATGCTTGATGAAAAGGGGCACCTGAAATTTGCAGACAGAATCAAGGATTATTTGAGGGTGGGAGGAGAAAACGTATCTTCTTCGGTAGTAGAGGCGGTTATCAGGAAGTACCCGTCTGTTATGGAAGTTGCCATTGTTGATAAAAAAGGTGAACTGGGACACGATGAGATTGTCGCTCATGTGGTGCCGAAGGAGGGAGCCACCATCGATCCCAAGGAATTTTTTGAGTTTTGCAATGAAAATATGGCCTATTTTATGGTGCCCAAATATCTGGCGATACGATCAGAACTCCCCAAAACCGGTACCCTGAGAATAGAAAAATATAAACTGAGAAAGGAAGGCGTTCCTTCAACGGTATTTGATAGAAGTGCTTTAGGCATTGTACTGAAAAGATAAAGGAGGTCAGCATAAATGACAGATTCAGAAAAAATTCCGATCATTGAAGGATTGTTCACCCTGGACCCGGAAGAACCACAACTCATCGGCTCCAGATGCACATCCTGTGGGACGTACTATTTCCCACAAACGATTTCTTGCAGCAATCCGGATTGTACTGAGAAAAAGGTGGAGGAGGCCTTATTGAGCAGACGAGGCAAACTGTGGAGTTTCACGGTCCAGCATTATCCGCCCCCGCCCCCGTTTAACGCGCAGGAGCCTTTTGTTCCATTCGGCATAGGTGTCGTCGAACTTCCGGAGGAAGTACGGGTGGCGGGAATACTCACCGAATCGGATCCGGAAAAACTGAAAATCGGTATGGAATTGGAACTCCTACTGGAAAAGGCGTACGAAGAAGATGGAAAAGAGGTGGTGACCTGGAAGTTCAGGCCGGTTTAGTCCAGTGATTTGATTTTCTGATGATTAAACAGACACCGTTCTACCAAGAAAAGGAGAATATAAGATGATGAGAGACGTTGCTGTTGTTGGGGTGGGCATGCACCCGTGGGGCAAATTTCCGGACAAACCTTTGATTAACATGTTGACTGAAGTCGTCGAGGCCGCACTAAAGGATGCCGGGATTGAATGGAAAGAGTTAGAAGGGATCACTGCGGGAAGCTCGCGTTTTTCAGGCGGTATGGGGTGGGGGTTGGCCGGAAATGAGATTGCCCAGATGATGGGGCGAAGCGGTATCCCAATATATAATGTTTCCTCTGCTTGCGCCACCGGCGCCAATGCCTTTAATGTTGCCTATAATCAGGTGGCCAGCGGTGCATGCGACGTGGTTCTTGCTGTGGCCGGAGAAAAGATGCCCAAGGGCTTTATCCCAAGGACACCCGGGGCAGCGGATGATGCCACCGATGTGGACTATATTCGGTGGAAAGCCATCGGCATCCCCAATCCCGGCTACTGGGCCTTGGAGGTGACCCGGCGAATGGAAGATTTTGGGACTACCGAGGAACATATTGCCAAGGTGGCGGTAAAGTCGCATGAGGTGGGCGCAGAAAACCCGCTGGCCCGCTATAAGAAGGTCTTCACCCTGGAAGAGGTGCTGAATTCACCTATGGTTAATTACCCCCTCAGGTTATATGAAATCTGTGCTGTGAGCGACGGGGCTGCAGCCGCCATTCTTTGTTCAAAGGAAAAGGCGGGCCAGATTGGTGCCAATCCGGTATGGATTGCCGCCAGTGCCGTGGCCACCATGCAATTTGGGGACCGCCAGTTTCGAATCCCCGAGGTGTCTACCAGTAAACCCATGGATTCTGTGCCCTTTACAAGCGAGGTCGCCCTGGCCGTGAAGAAGGCGTTTGAAATGGCCGGTATGGAACCGAAGGAGATAGATTTTATTGAACTACAGGATAACTGCGCCGGACATGAGTTGTTCATGCCCGAGTCGTGGGGCATCTGCAAACCGGGTGAGTGTGATCGTCTGGTGGAAGAGAAGCAGACCTATCCCAATGGAAAGCTGCCCATAAACCCGAGCGGTGGATTTGCCTCTTTTGGAGAGGCGACAACGGCAATGGGACTCTTCCAGGTAGCCCAGGGGGTCTGGCAGTTACGTGGAGAAGCAGGATCGCGGCAAGTGGAGGGGGCCAGAACCTGTCTACTCCAGACCCTCGGTCTGGGAGGAAATGGTTCGGCCATTATTTTGAAAAATTAGGATGTTAGGCAAAACCAGAAAGAAAGGAGGAAAGGAAGCTTAAACTTGTTAGACAAAACCATTTAAAAAGGAGGACAAGTACCATGAAAAGGAACAAAAGTCTTTATTCGGTCGTTGCATTTTTGGTTTTTGTGGGGATGGTTATCTGCCTGTCAACACCTTCACAGGCACAAGCAGAAGAAACCGTCAAACTCGGTTTTATCGCCCCGATGACCGGTCTCTTTGCCGGGACCGGCGAACCCATGAGCAAAGGCGCCTTGCTGGCTGTCAAAATGATAAATGAAGAGGGTGGCATTTTAGGAAAAAAAGTGGAGCTTTTTCTAAGAGACAATGAAATTCGTCCAGCCATCGCTGTAAGAATGGCGCGAGAGCTTCACAAAGAACAGGGGATTAGTCTTTTTATGGGAATTACAAGTAGTGGCGTGGCATTGGCACTTAAGCCGGTTATGGAAGAACTCAACTCCCTCCTCATTACGTGTGCTGCACATAGTACAAAGGTCACTGGGACGGAGTTTAGCTCGAATGTATTTCGAATTACCGACGATGCTCGTACGAGAAACTACGCACTTGCTAAGATCATTAACGAGAAGTTTCCTCAAGTGAAGAGATGGGCCAATATGTCTCCGGATTACGCATACGGGCACAGTTGCTGGGAAAATTTCAGCGAGAAGATGAAGGAGTTAAATCCGGAATTTACGGTCGTAGCGGATAGATGGCCGAAGTTCGGTGCCGGCGGGGGCTATGGACCCCACATCAGCGCTATTATGCAGGCTAAGCCGGATGGACTATATAGTGTCCTGTACGGGGGAGATATGATCGCCTTCATTCGGGAGGCAAAGCAATGGGGGCTGTTTGATAAGTTGAAGGTCTTTACCACCAGTCATATGGATTGGGACATACCAAATGCTGTAAAAAAAGGTATGGTTGATGTCTGGATGAGCGAGCATTATTATGCCGGCGCTTACGATCTTCCTATTTCCAAGAAATATGAGGAAGCCTTCATAAAGACCTATGGAAAAAAATACTTTTTGGTCGCCCAGGGCCATGGCGCCCCGGGATTTGATGCTGTTTACGCATATAAGGCGGCTATAGAAAAGGCCAAGAGCTTCAAAGTGGCTGACATTCGCAAGGCCCTTGAAGACCTTACCATTGAGAGCCCTCTTGGAAAGAAGTGGATCAGAGGTGGAGATCATCAGGCCTATTTTGATATGCCTTTTATGCATATCGTTCCTGATTCCCAGCAGGAGGTTGGGTGGAAGGTAGAATGGTATAAGACCCTGAATGGGAAGGATTATATCGTCAGCGTTGAAGAGGCGCTAAAGAGATAAGCCCATTTCTGGAAGGTTGCGTTCTCATTTAACGCAACCTTCCATTTTGTTTACGTGGGAGAAGATGATGGATCCGGGAATCGTGTTAATCGACCTTTTGAACGGCCTGTCCAGGGGCATGCTATACTTTCTTATGGCATCGGGACTGACTCTTACCTTTAGTGTCTTGGGGGTCATCAATTTCGCCCACGGTTCCCTGATTATGCTGGGGGCTTATTTCGCATGGACCCTGCTTCAGGTCATTGGCGGAGGCTGGTTCTTTTTTCCCATTATTATTTTCAGTGGCATTATTGTCGGTGTGATCGGGATTTTGATAGAAATTTTTTTTCTGAGGAGAATATATGAAAGTGAACATCTCTATCAGCTACTCCTCACCTTTGCCCTGATAATGATTATTGACGGTCTTGTGCTCGAGATCTGGGGAGGGATGCCGCGATCTATGATGCTCCCGGGGTCTTTATTGGGTGCAGTATCAATAGGAGGTAACTTCTTTCCCAAATATTCACTCTTCATATTATTCTGCTCCACGGCCGTGGCCATCCTTGTATGGCTTTTTTTATACAAGACAAAATTCGGGAAGGCTTCCAGAGCTGCTGCAGCAGACGTTGAAATCACATCGGCCTTAGGCATCAATGTTCCATTTGTCTACTGCGGTATGTTTGCCATTGGTGCCGCCTTAGCAGGATTTAGCGGAGGTCTGGGATTGGCCATGAGTTCAATCACTCCCGGTGTAGGAGCCCATATAGCCGTAACATGTTTTGCCGTCATTGTCATAGGTGGCCTTGGAAGTCTGGTGGGAACCCTGGTTGCGGCGCTCATTTTGGGGATTTTTGAGGCATTCGGTGATCATTACTTTCCGCAGGTAGCCATGGCCTTGCCCTTTATCATCATGGCCGTCATTCTTCTTGCAAGGCCGCAGGGATTATTCGGAAGGAAGGGATAAATAATGAACGGGAAAAACCGATGGGTTCTATCTCTGACAATCTTTGTTATTGCTTTTTTGCTGATCTGCCCTGCTTTCCTCCCCTCCTTTACACTTTATTTGCTCAATGAAATGCTTATATACGGGCTATTCTGCTATGGTTTTTATCTCCTTTTTTCTCATGCCGGCTATTTATCATTCGGCCAGGCCGCATATTTTGCACTGGGAGCCTATTCGGTTGCAATCATGTATAAGCATGTCACTCTAAATATCTGGCTCCCTTTTTTAACGGTCATTGCAGTGACAGCGATTGTGGCCACAGTGTTAGGTTTCCTCAGTGTCAGGCTCGGGACTCTCTATTTTGCTTTTATCACCCTGGCCTTTGCCCAGATGATTTATGCGATTGTTTTCCGCTGGACAAGCTTTACTGGGGGTGATGATGGTCTCCCTGGTGTTTCAAGGGGGATGATTGATGTCTATTTTCTGCAGATTGATCTCGAATCTCCTATCTATTTTTACTATTTTACCCTGCTCATTTTTTTGGTTTTGGTTTTTGTTTTAAGAAAACTGGTGATGTCTTCATTCGGCCTCACCTTGAGATCCATTCGTGATAACGCCGAAAGGACAAGCTTTATCGGTGTTAATCCACAGCGGCACTTATTGATCGCCTTTGTCATATCAGCCATTTATTGCGCCATAGCAGGTGCTTTACATGCCTCGCTGACAAAGATGGCATATCCGGAATTAAGTTACTGGTCGACATCTGCCGAGCCCATTATCATGACGCTGATCGGTGGGATTTATACGTTTAGTGGGCCATTTTTCGGGGCCGTGATCTATATATTCCTAAAAACCTATTTAATGACCATGATCGGCAACTGGATCCTTTTCTTGGGCGTCGTCCTTTTGATCATAGTGCTGTTCTTTCGTAAGGGAGTTATGGGTTTTATTGAAGAAAAATGGGGTGTTAGACTGTGAGCATCTTAGAAACAAAAGGAATTACAAAAAAGTTTGCAAAATTTACGGCCCTGAATGGCATTTCTCTGGAGATCGAAAAAGGAGAAATTCGGGCCATCATTGGTCCAAACGGCGCTGGGAAGACCACATTCTTTAATGTGGTAACGGGTAAATTCAGGCCCACAGAGGGCGCGGTGTACATTGACGGTAAAGATATCACCGGAAAACGGCCCTATGAGATTATAACATACGGCATTGCCAGGAGTTTTCAGATCATTAATATCTTTCAAGGACTAACGGCCCTTGAAAATATTGCGCTCCCTGTCTTAAATAAACACGGAAAAAACAGGTTCCTCGCTATTTCAAGTGGGTAAGCCTTGATTTACTGACAGCAAGAATGATATTTAGCTTTTCATTATGAGAGACATAGACCTTTTTCAAATGGCCCTTGGTTTGACACCGCC
>Ga0208648_1002721_pt1 | contig 11910 bp, 6 predicted proteins | sample AntAceMetag02UKL_FD_184772 | JGI IMG/M metagenome (GOLD analysis project Ga0208648, IMG submission 184772) | Saline lake microbial communities from Ace Lake, Antarctica - Antarctic Ace Lake Metagenome 02UKL (SPAdes) (version 2) | ecosystem: Environmental > Aquatic > Non-marine Saline and Alkaline...
ATAAAGGTGTATTGCGGATCATTACTGCCTCCAGTTAGATTAAATGATCCACAACCTACTAATTTTAAAAACTCTTTCGCTCCCTCAAAAACTGTGGCTAAGAGACAGTTCGACAAAAGGGATTTTTTTAATGGTGCAGCTTGATGCTTTAGCTGCTGGCGTATGATCGAAGTGTCATTTTGATCCCCACCTGAATGGGAGAAAACCGGGATATTGCATTAATACTCCTGAGATTCCAGAGACTTGCTGACTGATTATTCAATTTTTATCTTCTGAACTTTCACACTTTTTTGACCTTTAGCCCTTCTTTTGAGATGAGTTCCGTGTTAAATTGTTAAAACAGAAACATGAACTGCATTTCTTGAAGGTGTTACAATGAATACCGGAACAAGACTCACAGTTATCCTCGCCCTGTTTATCTCTCTATCCAAAATCACATCAGCTCAACGATTATGGGAACCGGCGAACGGTATCCCTGTTCGCCAGGGATATCATATAGAATTCAATGGCAGTGTCGCTTCTGACGACAACGGAAACCTTTGTGTTATCTGGTCGGATGCTCGAGCCGGAGAACGTGGAATATATGCACAATTATATAACTCCGATAACGAAGCAACTTGGGATGAAGAGGGAACTTTAGTTGCGAAAACCCCCAGCAGGTTCGAAAACCTTGCAATCATTTTAATCGGTGACAATTCCTGGTTTTTAGTATGGGAGGACTTCCGCTTTGATGTTGGTGACATGAATGTCAGCGACCTCTACATGCAAAAAATAAACAGTGAGGGCGAACCACAGTGGGATGATGGTGAGAATCCTGCTTTGGCAGGTATTCCCTTGGTACGGATGCAAGGAACACAGAATAATTTTAAAATTGTTAGAGATGGTCAGGGTGGTGTGATCTCAGCATGGACAGATTCTCGAAATGGTTCATGGGATATCTTTTGCCAGCGTTTAGATGAAAATGGCAATTCACCGGACGGTTGGCCCAGCATTGAAGATGGCAACATGATGGTAGCGGGTGGTGACGGACAACAAGGAAATAGCATCGGTAACTTTGATCTGATTTCTTTAGGTGATGGTGGATTTATACTCGGCTGGGTGTATTGGGAACAATATGAAAACCCTCTAATATTCGCTCAGAAAGTATCAATGAGCGCTGGATTGCTCTGGGATGCAGTTCACCCGGATTCGGCTGATGCAGAGCGCGGACTCCCAGTTGGTCTGAATGCAGATTTTCCGCAAGATGTCAGGATTTGTAGTGATGGGAATGATGGTGTGTTCTTTGTTTGGAGAGATTCGGGTGAAAATAGGATATCCGATCTTTTTTGTCAGCATATTTCCAGTGATGGAACTGTTTTATGGCAAGAGGATGGCGAGGATCTATGCGATATTGAAGGTATTCAATTCAACCCGCGTATTCTGAATAATTCAGAAGGCGAAGCAATTATAATTTGGGAAAATGACCGTCCAAATCCGAATGATTTCAATATCCGGATGCAGAAAATCAGCGGCGATGAAGAAGTGGTTCTCAATTGGGGTGAGGAGGGAGCAGAAACTGAAGGTATCATATTGTGTGACGCCCCTCGAGATCAGTATGGCATAACAATGGTTTTCGATGATGCTGGTGGAGCAATTGTTTCATGGCAAAGTGAAGGAAACAACATATTTGCTAACCGAATAAACAGTGATGGTGAAAAAATCTGGGATAACGGCAACGGACTATTCATTGGAAATACAAGATATTATGAATACAATAGTGCCTTATTAAGAATTGGAGATTATGTCAAGGTAATTTGGTTAAAAGCATTTGCAACTGATCCTGATGGTGGTCCAGGTATATATCACCAGCTTCTTGATTATGATGATGGTGAAATAATGTGGGATGAAAATGGTGTTGAGGTTATTTCCGGTCTTGGTTATAACGCATTTAAAGCAACACCATTATACGATGGTGAATACGTATATATCGGTTTTGAAGATAACAGGTTGGGCGCACTCGGAAAATATACTTACCTGCAGAAACTCGATTTTGCAACAGGTGAAGAGCAGTGGGAAGAAAATGGAATGAAGTTAACTCCAGGCTATCCATATAACGATGAAGATACTGTAGCAGTCAGGATGGATTCTGTAACCTTTACTGTCAACGATGATGGTGAAATATTCAGTGCCTGGCACGACAACCGTGAGTCCTTCTTCTACTTAGTGGCTGCTCAGAAGATTGATATGGACGGAAACCTGCTCTGGGGTGATCGTGCAGCCCTTGTTGCTCCTCCTGAGGGAGATGAAGGAACTCGCGACCAAAGCCGTCCAAGATTATTGCCGGCAGATGATGGAGGGTTGATTGTAGGATTCCAGAAATACACCGTAGATTTATTCCAGAATATTCTTATTCAACGCATGAATTCGGACGGTGAACCTCAATGGACAGAAAATGATCATAATGCGCTTATAGTTACCGATATGCCATTTGATCATATTCTCGAAGGGTTAACCTACTTTGATGATGGATCAATTTTAGTCGTGTTTAACCAAACAATATCTCCGGTGAATTATGATATATTTGCACAACGAGTCAGTATGGATGGCGAATTGTTGTGGGATGAACCTGTGGAAATATGTGCAATAGAAAATGATTCCACAATGCAAAACAGGGCGAAACTTGTAAACGTACCGGATGGCGTTCTTATTGTATGGGAGGATCAACGTCGTGGTTCACCAATCAAGGATATATATGGGCAAATTATTTCATCTGATGGTTCGTTAAGTTGGGATGAAGCGGGAGCGCCACTTGTCGTAGCTGATAACCAACAGGAAAGTATTTCACTTGGTGTCCGCACGAATAATCCTGTTTCTTTTTGGTTAGCGTGGCGGGATTCACGTGATCAAACAGACCCGGATATTTATGCACAACGATTCAATTGGGACGGAGAACCACTGCTTGAACCTGAAAATGGAGTTCTGGTTACCGGTTCTGATCATGAACAAAAACGACCAAACGTGATAGTTGGAACTGAACAGGATGTTTATATAGTTTGGGAAGATGACACAGGTGATTGTCACGTAGATTTAAAATATACCCACTTGGATAGTTATGGAGAACCGATTGACGATATTTATAGTGATGATGGCTTGATTCTATGTGATGCATACCATGAACAGATAAAACATCGATTAATAAACGATCACGAAGGTGGTTTTGTGGTTGCCTGGGAAGATCTCAGAAGCTCACAAACTGAATTTGTTTCAAACATATATGCCCAGCGAGTTAATGATGGTCTGGTGGGAATCAGGAATCATCAAAACACCTCCTCCGTAACCGAATGGTCACTCAGCCCGGCATATCCCAATCCTTTTAACAGCAGCACTATAATACGGTACGATGTGCCTGTATCGGCTCATGTAGAAATTCAAATTTACAATCTGCTCGGTCAACAAATACAGACCTTGTTTGAAGGAAGGCAGGTGGCTGGAAGTCACAAAGTCATTTTAAACAATTCCCATCTTGCCTCAGGTTTGTATTTTGCTGTTATGCAGAGTGGGAATTTTAATAAAACCCGCAAATTAATGCTTTTGAAGTAACAATTGGGGTAGCCCTGATTCTTGAATCCGGGGAAAGGGAATAGATAATTCAGGATCATTTATTAAGTTGTAAGTTCACATTATGACACAATCGCTACATTTCTAAACATTTGCGATTCTATCAGTCTCAAATTTTAAGTCTGGATAATATCATGTGCCACATACAGGTTACCAAGACAATTTTTGTGCTCGGCATAATCCTTTGCATTAATATCCTTCAAGTTAACGCTGAACCACGCACCGTGTTCGATTATGGTGTTGACTGGGAGGGAGATTATTTTGTGAATTTACCAACCAGAAATATTGTTGTTGACAGCCCTTATGTTTATATTTTTGATAATTATGGAGTAAGGTTTGACAAAATATCAAGTGATGGAGACAGTACCTGGATTGAATATAGAAGCATAACTACTGCGGAGCATGTGACAGAGAACTGTGTGCTTGATTATACCAATAATTTATTAGCCTGGGGACGTGACCTGATTTATATAGCTGAAAGAACCGGTGACAGCCTGGATTTCCAATACAGCGGTTACCATCGTGGTACGGAAGTATATTCTATTACTGCTGACAGCATTTTAATTCATAGTGATGGTCTATGGGACCTGCACGATCCGGAAGAACCATCGATTCTCTGGGAACACTGGCTAAGCAAATTTACTATTATTGTCGAAGACCGGCTTTTCACATTGTCAGGAGACGAGATAGAAGTTTATGATATTTCAGAGCCTGAGAATATAAATATTCTGGACAGCGTGGAGGTAGAGGGATATTGGAACTACTACGCAACGAACTCAAAACCGGTAAGAATTGGAAACACAATTGCTTTTTTCCACGAAGCAGAAGAAATCAGTTTTGTTTATCTCGATGACAATTTAAATATAACGGGTAGCTATCATTGGGACACACATCCTGACAGCAGGGATGACGAGCCTGGCGACGGTGGTGTAATCAATGATTCGCTTTTTTATTTGATTCAGTATATCGACGAAGAGCAGAGTGAATTACTAATCCACTATTTTCATCCGGACTCGCTCGATGAAAATATGAACATTGCGAATGTTACGATTCCTTGGGGAAATCATACGTCCACTTTTTTCTTCTGTCCCGTAGGGAAATCAAGTCTTCTGTTCAAATGGGGTTATAATAACGCTGGAGGTCCCGAGAGAAAAATACTTTATGATTTTAGCGATTTTCTACAACCGGAAGAAGTGTTTTCTACTCCGGAACGATTTCCAAGAGGCGCATATAGCAGTGCACAATGCGCCCATGAGAATCATCTCGTTTTAACACAAAAAGATTCATCTGATGCTGACCTCTTATGGCGTATTTATGATCTTTATACCGGTGATATTCCGGAAATCTATCTGGACTTACCTGACAGCATCGAGAGAGTTCAGTCAGTTTATGATACTATATTTTCTGTCAATACCACAGACGAGTTAGGGAATAATATTATCGGTCTTTATTCCACCAGCGGCGACAGCATCAGATTTCTTTATGCATTACCAAATTATATTGGCGGTGTAGATCGTCAATTTTATCATTGGAATAATATTCTTTTTCTGGCTCATTGGATCTGGAATGATGAGATACGAGGTATCAAAGTATTTACCTGTAATGATAATGGAACATTACTACTTCAAATGATCGATAATAGGATCAGTCCATATTGTTGGGGGGGAAATGGTTTATTTGCATTTAATAATGAAGGCACAAAACTTTATAGTTATCGTTTTAACTATATGTATGAACTTGATCTCGTGGATTCATTATCTCTTGAAGGTATCACTCTTCCCTTATATTATTCTAACGGTATCTTAGCCGCAGGACAGTATCTTATTGAAGACAACAATAAAGAACTTAATATTCTACATACCTATGATAGCATTCTTTTTAGAAACGGTGTTCAAGAAACATCATTTAGTTATCCATATTATCTTGTACGCTCCAATAATAATGATTTATATGTTTTCGACATTTCTAGTGAGTCTTACGATGATACAACTGCAAGAATATTCTATTACAACCCCAGTGGCAATGCAAATCTTTTCACGCACATCACCGGCGATACCTTATGGGCTGGAGCAAAAAGTAGAAGTCTGAATAAATATGTCTTCACCGGGCTTCATACAAATGAAATTGTGTTGAACGATGACGCCGGTTTTATTCCCGATGGATTCAGTCTTGAGCCTGCCTACCCCAATCCATTCAATTCCACCACCTCCATCCTCTTCAGTTTACCGCTACCCGGTGTGGTACATTTGTCGGTTTATGATATACTTGGACGAAAGGTGACACAATTATTAGATAGACCAATGAGTCCTGGTAATTATCAAATACCGTGGAGAGGAAATGCTTCAGGAGGATCAACCATTTCCTCCGGCACATATTTTATCACATTAGAAGCTGATAGATTCAAACAAACAAGGAAAATAATTCTGCTGAAATAAGGACACAAGTCCGGTAGATAATGAGTCCAGCCTACTTTCATTTCAAAAGAATCACTTTTTGAGTTTTCACATTGTCTCCCATGCTGATCCGGATGAAGTACAAACCACTGACGAGTTGTGGATCTGCCTTAAAACTATAGCGGTGGTATCCTGCTTCATATTGCTTGCGATCTTCATGTACCTGTCTTCCTAAAAGATCATATACCGTGATAATAATCCTGCTCATTTCAGGTAGTCCAAACCGGAGGTTTACCGTGCTGTTGAACGGATTTGGGTAAGCATCTTCGACAACAAATTCCGTGGGAAGAGGAACATCTTTCACCAGTTCAATATCTGCGTAAGGGAATTCTCCGAAAATACCATCACCCCAAAGCGTCCGGACTATGATATCCTTTCCTTCTGCATCTCGCAACACCACTCTAATTGAGTTACCTGTTGTAAATCCGGGAATATCGTATTCCGAATTGCCCTGCCAGGCAGTAATCAGGGTTTTCTCACGGTTGGTTGATACAGGGCTTTTTCCGACCAATGAAACGCCATCATATATCTCGATGGTTTCAGGTGACAAATCTTTCAATTCCTGGTCCAGGCTGACCATGATAGTGTAGGGAAGCCCGGTACGAACAATCCCTTCGTGATAATCAGGTGTTTCACGGTTGCCCGGATGAGAGGCTACCATCCAACCGCCGGTGTTGAACGAGAATGTCACATCTTCAGATACTGTCACGATGTATCCTTCACCGGGGATAAGATTGCCAAGTGTGTTGACTTCCTGATCAGGATTCCATCTTAATCCATCGTCATTCATGATTTCGACCAGCACATCGGCAAGAGGTTCGAGCGCCACCTCTACCGGAAGTTCGAAATCAAATGGATATCCCATGAGATTGAAGGTTTCTGTTTCGAGTGAGAACTCAATACCCAAATCAACCGGCGTTCCGGATGCTTCAAATCCTCCTGAAGTTGCCGCGAGAATACGATAACCTTCAGTAACATCAATCTCATCAATCGTATTTAATACAGGCGGAATCACAACTTTACCATTGTCTTCGTAAGCGATCAGGAGGTTATCAATTGTATTAAACAGGTCAAACGCTGAAGGTTCCCCTGGATGGAAATAGAACGAAATCAGTTCAAATATATGATCCTCAATCTCCTGCTTCATGGAGAGGAAATTTGACAGGGCAACATCGTGGGTTATAGTTACACCAGCGCTGATATTTAACCAGTCAGGGCTTCAGGTGGTTCGGGGATGTAAACAGCAAAGCTGATTTCAGTACCATCAACCGGATTCTGTGTTGAGAGAGTGCCCTCGGTATTGGTATCAATTGCCCTGACATACCAATAGACAACTATATCATCCATCAGTTCATCTAACTCGTTAGCACCACTCCGATCTCTTCCAGTATAATCTTTTGTGGTAAGGAATCCATCTTTTTTCTTGCTTATCCGGATTGATGAAGTTTTCTGCTGATTTACTATTGGATGATTTTTTCTTTCGCCACGCACATTCATCAAGCCGCCGGTTTCATTACCTCCATCTTCCGGGTTATAATTCAGCCCGTCAAGCAGCAGCTCCTCTTCGGAAGTGTAGGACGTTTCTTCGATTCCGGTTATCGAGTCCGGATCAGTAAATAGATCATCATCAATGGACCATATTAAACTGTATGTGATCAGATCACCGGGATCGGGATCAATCGCCTCTTACCGTTCGACTGTAGGAGTGATTGTATCAACCGAATCTTCATCGGCTGGAGTCAATAAATCGAACTCTCCTGGTGGTTCTCGAAAGTACGTTTCAAAGGAAAGAGTATCTTCCGCCCAAGTTCCCCCGGTATTGCTGTCTGTCGCACGCACAGTCCAATAGTAAACCTGGTCATCATCAAGATCATTCAAGTCAATGGAAACACCTGCAAGACTATCACCTATTAGTGTTGCATTTGATAAATCTTCATTTGTATCAAGCCAGACATCATAATGAACCTCATCGTAGGGATCGGGATCAGTGGTTGTCTCCCAGGTCAACGTGGTATCGAGCGTCCAGCATGTGTCTCCATCGCTGGGACTCACAAGTGTAAAACTCAGGGGTGGTTCATGTACGTTGATATTGAAACTCCAGCCGCTATCATCATTCGACCAGGTAGTCGAATCAAAGCTGTCAACCGCAAGCACACGCCAGTAAACAGGGTTGTCATCGGGCAATTTATCAAGCTCATTCTCACCAATATCCACAGGTGGAGAATCCTTTCTTGTGCTTCTCTTTCTATCAAGACGGACAGATTGTTTTCGGTCTTGATGTTTGATTCCCTCAATTCGCCTTCCTATCCCTTGATTATTGTTATTATTGATACCCGTAATCCTGTGTCCATTCTCTTCTTCGTTATTCCCTGGCCGTTCATCCCCCAATCCTGCCATTGCTTCTTCAAGGTCGGTTATCACGTAGAATGTATCAGTGGTGGTAGCAGAATAGAATAAATCGAAATCCGACTCAGGCGACCATTGAACTGAGTAATACAGTGTATCGCCAAGGTCTATATCCGCGCTCGAATGCCAGGAAACAGTTACCGTATCAACGTCAAGAGTTGCATCATTCCCCGGAGTGGCGAGGTTGAAAGCGTTTGGAGGATCGACTATATAAACATTGAACGATAAGGTATCCCTTGACCATAGTCCGTCACTATTATTGTCCTGGGCACGAACAGTCCAATAATACACTGAATCATCAAGGAGACCGGTTAACTGATAACTTGTATCTGTCAAGGCAGTAGCAGAATCGAGGTTTTCAGTGAATGCTTCATCAGTTGCCCATTTGACAATATATTCAATTACATCGTCGGGATCCGGGTCTGTACAAGCTTCCCACGAAAGTGTAGTATCACTTCTGTAACAAACTGAACCGCTTCTTGGACTTGCAAGGCTGAAAGCAGCTACTTGTTCCCACCAGGTAATCTCGTCACTGAGATTTGCCGTGGTAAGCAGGTCAAGATCGCCATCAATATCAAGATCGAATGATAACACATCCCTCGGTCCATCATAATCTTCAGCAATAATCCTGGAAGAAAAGTTTTCACTGCCGTCATTCTCCCATAAAACCACAATGTCGTCATACCAAAAAGTGCTAAGGATTTCCGCATGCCCATCATTATTAATATCAAAAGCATGAACTTGAATAGGACCATCAATATCACTTATCAAATGCATAGTGAAGTTCTGGTCACCGTCATTTTCCCACCATGAGAACTCATCAGCGCGAGTAACTGCAGTCGCGAGATCAATGTCGCCATCATCGTCAATATCAAAAGCCGAAGCATTATTTGCCCCGTCAAGATCACCGTCAATTGTGTGCTCAGTCCACTCGATATCTCCCTGTGAATCGTCATTTTCCCACCAGGTTAGATCGTCTGCATGATCGGCAGTTGTAACAAGATCATGATCCCCGTCGAGATCAATATCAACAGTAATGATAGAATGGGGACCTTCGTATTCTGTAGCAATCTCAATATTGGTGAAATTCTGGTCACCATCATTTTCCCACCAGATTACATCATTCTCAGTCGCCCTGACACCGAAAAGATCAAGGTCACCATCATTGTCAACATCTGCTGCAGCAAGATCGAAGACATCTTCAAAACCAGTTCCCACTATGTTTTCAGTAAACGTCCCGGTTCCATCGTTTTCCCACCATTTTAGATCATCCCTAAAGGCGCCTGTAACAATATCTATATCATTATTGTACTGTTTCATTTATAATGGGACAAAATCCAGATTTCATTAAGTAGCGCTTCACCTCCGTAGGTGGTAGATTGATTTCACCCACAGGAGGTATCAAATGGTAGTCAAAAAGCGTCGCCGTTTCAAGCCTGCTGACAAACTGAGGATAGTCCTGTCAGGTTTGTCAGGCGAGGAAAGGGTATCAGACATTTGTCGCTGTGAAGGCATCAGCACAGTTCAATTGCTGTTACAGAGAAGCATTATGCGCATCTCGTACCGAAACACGCGGAAGAAGCTATGGCAAAACTGCCTTACTAGGATGGAGTTTTATCGTTGTGCGAAATTATTAAGTTTTCCAAGAGTTTCGTCACTAATTGGAACTTTTACAGCAAATCTTGCAGCTAGCAATAATTTTGCGATTTTTGTTAGACCAGTGCTTGAATCATTGATTGCTTTCTCGATTTCAGGTATGGATAGCATCGGAGTCTGGAGGGCTATCGGATTTTTGATTACATCAGACCATACGGATTTTACGATTTCCGCAAAGTGTTCTTCGAAGACATCGATTGTCTTAAATTGAACTACCCTCTCGAATAAATATGAATGAGATCTATATAATAATTCAGGTTGCTTTTTTGAGTCTTTTGATATTAGTAATACCATTATATCTTTAATGTTAGGATCTATATTGGCTTTAATATCATCATAATTTATTTTATCTGCATTATCGATGATTTCTTGAATATTTAGTAACCATTCTGCAACAGAATTTTTTCCCTGATATTTTTCTAGAAAATCAATCCACCCATTTACAAGTTCGCTAAGATTAACCCTCCTTTGTATTGCCGCAACAAATGCTGGTAAAAACAAGCTGGTTCTGTTTTCATAAAGATCCTCAATGATATCGGATGTTTGTAGTTCGATTTCTTCAATTTCTAAATCGTCCTCTGATTCCCTTATTGTTTTAGCTATTAGGCGATCTTGCGTAAGCTTTATTAGCACTTCTGATACCGACTCGAGCTCACCATCGCGAAGAACTTTGTCAAAATCTCTAAATGTTATCAAATATATAGTGACGCTATCACCTGATTTCAGGATCCGTTTCCTAATTTCCTCTGAAATATCAGGAGATAATCCATAATGGTCACAATATTTAATGAGGTTATATTCAAGGTAACTTATTGGTGTTGATCCCATATCTTCTATTCCTGAGTGTTTGTCCGGATTACTGCAACATCCAGGTGGTGGTTCGTGTAGTGTCGTATTACCATCCGTTATTTGTTGGAGTATCCAGGCAAATGTATGGCCATATAGTTTATAGACAGCAAATAAACCAATCACTTTGCCAAAATCTTCGGTTCCTTTTATCGATTCGTAGGTATCATAGAAAGCCTTAAATGCTCCTTCGTAATCACCGGATTTCCATTTGGCAAATCCAATATCAACCAGCATGCCAAGTTCTACAGTTGGACCCAATTCAAATGTTTTGGATCTTTCATATCCATCAATAAAATGGTTTGCTGCTTTATTCCAATCATCTAAATTTGCCGCAGCCACCCCAGCTAGCCTGCGAGAGTAATAGGACATCGGATCACCATCTGGCCACGAGTTAGGCCATTTAGAAAATGCTTCGTCCCACAATGCAAGTGCATTAATATTATCCTTCAAATTATATAAAACTGTTGCTTTTGCATCACAATAGATTGCGACTTCCAGTTCTCTCATTTCCTCATGTTTTTTAAGGATTTCTAATGCTGCCCTTCGGTCTTCCAAGTATTCATTCTGAATAATTACTATACCTCGTAGGGCGTAAACAGAAAGTTTTGTATCGCTCCATTTATTAGCTAAAGGAATCACATTTTTAAAGACTCTTATACATTCATCCCAGTTGGGTTTTACGCTTTTGTGCTCATGAAGCCAAACTGCATCTACAAGCATACGAGAATTGTCTGCAATATTGTCATGGGCTTTTAACATACGTACACGAAGTGGATCAGGGATTGATTCAAGATATTCAATTAGACTAGTACTCTATCGTATCTCAATTGATGGATACAGCTTTCGTAGTTTTATTCTTGCGTCCTCTGTTGTAAACTGCCAGTCAATTTTTGAATTGGTTTGATTTTTTTCTTTTTCCCAGCTTGATATTTCAGAAGTCAGTTTTTCC
>Ga0208648_1002723_pt1 | contig 11900 bp, 10 predicted proteins | sample AntAceMetag02UKL_FD_184772 | JGI IMG/M metagenome (GOLD analysis project Ga0208648, IMG submission 184772) | Saline lake microbial communities from Ace Lake, Antarctica - Antarctic Ace Lake Metagenome 02UKL (SPAdes) (version 2) | ecosystem: Environmental > Aquatic > Non-marine Saline and...
GGGGAGGAATAGTGAAGACGTGTCCATCTCGTTTTCCGAGTTGTCCGTCGCGAGTATTTGGATCTACTGGAGAATCGTCTCCAGCGGGTTTTTGATCTTGTGGATTGGTGTTGTCTTCAGTCATATTGAGAAAGAAAATATATGAGAAATGTACAGAATTATCCCTTCGGAAACAATAGTTTTTCTATTTCTTTTTTGGATTCGCCTTTTTCACGGCTGGTTTTTTTGCCGCTGGTTTTTTTGTAATCGACTTTTTAGCGGGTGTTTCTTTCTTTTCTTCAGTTGCTTTTGGTGCCGTTTTCTTTGCAGCGCCTCCTCCGATCTTCGTAATTTCAATAACGGTATAGTGTTGTCTGTGGCCTCGTGTTCGTCGGTATCGTTTTCGTGGTTTCATTTTAAAGACCACAATCTTGTCTCCTCGTCCTTGTTCAAGAACCTTTGCTTCTACTTTTTTTCCTGCGATAAGTGGTGTTCCGATTTCAAATCCAGAACCGTCATCTTCAGAAATAAGAAGTGTGTCAAAAGAAACAGTTTTTCCAATTTCTGCTTCGAGTTTGTCTACTTCGATTTGCTCTCCTACTTTTACGAGCGCTTGATGTCCGCCGATTTTTGCTACTGCAATCATTTTAGAGTGGTTCGTCATGGCTTGGAGGTTTTTCAACGCTTGAACCCAAACACATAGAAATAATCGGGTGGAATGTATTGTTTTACAAAGGAATGTCAACAGGAAGGGGGCTATTTTCAATTGGCAATTGCCAATTTGCCATTTCGGATTTGCGATTGCGGATTGCGAATTTTCGATTTACAATGAGAGGCAATGAGACACGTTTTATCGGCGGCGCAATTTGAGAAGGCAGAGTTGCTAGAAATCATGCAACAGTCGGTAGAAATGGAAAAATTACTTGATAGCGGGGGGACCGATATGGCGAAAGGAAAAATATTGGCAACGCTCTTCTACGAACCTTCTACACGAACACGACTCAGCTTCGAAACAGCGATGAATAGACTCGGAGGAAAAGTGATTTCTACGAGTGATGTGACGTTCTCTTCGGTAAGCAAAGGAGAGACAATTGAAGACACGATCCGTATTCTCTCGGGATATGCTGATGTGGTCGCGATGCGATCAAAAGAAGTCGGATACGCCGATCGAGCGGCAAAGATGTCGGGAGTTCCCGTACTTAATGCAGGAGACGGGGCTGGAGAACATCCTACGCAGTCACTCCTTGACCTCTACACGATTCAAAAATATTTCACACTGGATGAACCACTCAACGTGGTGTTTGTCGGAGATATGAAATACGGACGAACGGTTCACTCACTCGAAACAATTTTGAGAAACTTTGATAATGTGACAATTACCTTCGTCGCGCCGGAAGTGATTCAGATTCCAGAGAGTCATTTCAAAGCAGAACTGGGGGATAAGAAATTTAATGAATTGAATGATGAAATTTTGCAGAACGCGGATGTGATTTATGACACGCGAGTACAAGAAGAACGATTTGAAGATCGTGATGAATACATGCGACTGCGAGACGCCTTCATCTTCGACACAGAAAAAGTATCCAAGATGAAACCGAATGCGATTCTGCTTCACCCACTGCCACGGGTAAATGAAATCACGGTAGAAGTAGATGACCTTCCACAAGCAAAATATTTCGAGCAAGCAAAGAATGGAGTGCCTGTACGAATGACGCTTATTGCGCGAGGACTCGAGTTGATATAATGTTAAAGGCTAAAGGTAAAAGGTAAAAAGAATTTCCAAATTTTAAATTTAAAACAGTATTGTCATTGCGATCAGGATGATTTTGAGATGAGGAATGAGTCCAAAAGCATGCGGAGAAGCAATCTACTTCCGATTTTTTTATAAGTTTTTGTACAGAATCATTTGTACAGAATCAAAAGACTCATCCGACTCTGTGAACAGGATGATATGATCAAGTATAATATTCGCCACCTTCTCTTTCACTTCCATTCCATTTCAGTGAAAAAGAAGGTTTTAATGATGGTACAACTTTCTATCATTTTAAACAAAATCAATGATAGGGCGGAACGAAGAATTTCTTTGCAAAAAAGAGCGAACCATGTTGAAATGAGCGTAATGAATTATCAGATTAAAAATGTTCGCATTATCGATGCAACGCAAGATCGGGTGGGCGATGTATTTATTGAGGACGGTGTCATTGTTGAAAACGAAATCCAAGATGCAGAGGTTCTAGACGGGACAGGGAAGATTCTTTTTCCGGGGCTCATTGATCCACATGTTCACTTTCGAGATCCTGGACTCACGCACAAAGAAGATCTTTTTACCGGATCTCGTTCTGCCGTTGCGGGAGGCGTAACGACATTCTTTGAAATGCCCAATACTAAACCACCGACATTTACCTTACAAAATCTGGAACAAAAACGCGCACTGGCTCGTGAAAAATCCTGTGCAAATTTTGGGTTTTACTTCGGAGCGGGAATGGCGAATGCGGAAGAAATTAAAAAAGCAAAAAATATTCCAGGTGTGAAATTGTATCTGAACACGACAACAGGGGACTTGAAGATGGATCAAGAAGATACGTGGCGCACGATCTTCAATGTTGCGCACAGAGTACTTCTCCACGCGGAAGGAGAGACGTTTGCACGAGCTATTGAAATTTGGAAAGAAGAAGGTGCGCCATGTGAGGTGCATTTGTGTCATGTGAGTTTGGCCTCAGAAGTCGCACTTCTTCGAGAATTAAAACAATCAGAATATGCAGACAAAATTTCCTCAGAAGTGTGTCCACATCACCTGCTTCTCACCAATGAAGCACAAGGACCATTTGCAGAAATGAAACCACCACTGGCAACAAATGCCGACCTGAAGGCACTCTGGGAAGGCGTAGAAGATGGTACGATTGATATCTTTGCCACCGATCACGCTCCCCATACCAAAGAAGAAAAATTGGGGGCTACTGTTCCTTTCGGTGTTCCGGGTGTGGAAACATTGTTGCCACTTCTGTTTACAGAATTTCAAAAACGAAACCTATCGCTTCAAAAACTCGCCTTCATGATGAGTAAGCGAACGGTAGAACTTTTTCACGTTCAAGACAAGAAAGGTGTTCTTGCGTCAGGATATGATGCGGACCTTGTTCTTCTCGACCCAACATCGGGTGTTATCGACGCAGAACAATTTTTTTCCAAAGCAAAACATTCACCGTTCGATGGGCGAGAAGTAGAGGGACGGGTTGAAAAAACATTTGTAAACGGAACATTGGTGTTCGACAAAGGCGTCTTTGTGGACGAAGATTTTCGTGGGAAGGAAATTCTTTTTTCTTAAGGACCGATAAAGAATCCTGGATTAATCGTCTTAAGAATTACTGCCGATAAAAAGAGGAGTGCCAAGCTTAAGAGTGCTTGGAATATTCTTGTTTTTGCAGAAGCAACAAGATCAGCCTGTGCGCCTCCCATGGTAATCTGAATTCCTGAAATAACGATAATCAGCACACAGATAATTCCCAGAATAGAAGCTCCGTAAACATAAATAATATGGATATAATTTTTCATAAGATCTACTCCGCTTTTCCCCACAATCATATCGTCTTTTCCTATTTTTTCCCGGAATTCTATTTTATAACAACAGCACTCATATTGTTCATTTCCTGGTTTAGAACAATCTGGATTGATTTTACATACTACCTTAGAGCAATCATAACCGTCCTCTGCAAACGCCGTAGAGAGGGGGGAACAAATGGCAAGAACCAGAAAGAAAAGGAGTATTTGTTTTTTCATTATCCAGTGGAGGTAAAGATGATGGAAAGGACAAATTGAACGGTAATAAAACTCATAAAGGCAATGAGCAATCCAATAACAGTGTAGAAGAAAATGTTTTTTCCTTTTTGAAGCTGACTCTCATCCCCCTGAGAGGTGATCATATAATAAGCTCCAATGATAAGCATGAGGACAGCAAAGGTTCCAATGACTTGTGTCATAAGTTTGAGTATCCGGTTGAGAATATTTCGATCTTTTTCTTCTTTATCAGTAATATCAAAAATATTAAGATTTGCCTCATTTCCTACATTGATTTTAGAAAGCTTAAAAAAGCTGGTAGTACTTCCTATAAAATTAATACGAGAGGTTGAAGCAGAATTATTTGCACAATTTAGTCTTTTTTGTAGTTCGGCGATTTCATCGTAAAGTGGTACAATTAATGCTTCGATAGGAGGGATTGCATCAAGCTTGTCTTGACGGTTATCGTTAATTGCTTTTTGTAATTCATAAGGGGTCCAATTTTCTACACCAGGTGTTTTTTTTACTAAAATAACACAGTCATCATATTTTTTCTTTAGATCCGCAATCTCGTCTCTTTTTTCTTGTATTTTAATATCAAGAACTTTTTTTTCTTTATCGAAATCGGCTTGAGCTGTTTTTTGCTGAGTGAGGCAGTTTGTAACTTCTTGTGCTGTTCCTACTGTCTCTTTGCACGTATTGATTGTTTCGTCACAATAATCCTTCATCGCAAAAGAAACTCCGCTGGTGAGGAGCGAGAGGAGAAGGAAAAACAAAAGGAATCTTTTCATTTCCCAGATAATAACATTGGGGTAGAGAATTTTCAATTTTCAATTGCCAATTTACAATTTTAAGCCTGGCCTTAAAGAAGAGCAATTCTCGTCATAGAGTGAAGAGCGCTTGTGAAAGTCTTGAATATGTGGTATAATGAGGGGCTAGAGGGATAAGGAATTTTTAAAAAGACTGGATCCCCAATCAAGTTGAGAATGAGGAGGGTGTTTTTCAATTAAACCGTTCCATGAAAATACTCTCCTTTTCGACGTTCTTTGCTTCCAATAATTCGTTTACAGATTTCACCATGCTTCCGCTTCCGCAAATGTAGAACTCGAAATTTTTGTTCCAATCTTCTTCCTCTAAAAAAGTTGTAATACGGCATGGTTTCCAGGGGAGATCTATATCTGTTGATTCCTCTCGAGACAGTCCGAGCTTTACCTCTAATTGATCAGACCAGTCTGACATCTCGTCGAGATAGGAAATATCTTCCGCATTTCGACCACCATACAGGAGTGTCATTTTTCGTGGAGATTTCTTTTTTACTTCTTCGAGAATCATAGATCGGAACGGGGCAATCCCTGTTCCTGTTGCACAAAATACAAGGTGGGCATCATCGTTCTTCGACAAACAAAATTCCCCAAAGGGGCCCTTGAATTCAAACGTGTCGTCGACTTTTGTTTTCCAAAAAACATCAGAAGCCGTTCCGTTGGGAACATACCGGACAACGAACTCAATATATTTTTCATTTGGATGAGAGGCGATAGAGTAGGCTCTCCATGCGGTCTCACTAAATTTCAAGGACAAGAAGTGTCCTGGTTGATACTCAAATTTCTCATCACTTGGCACGAGTGTTTTGGCATCCATCACAGAGAATCGAAACTTTTTTGTGTCACGAGCAACTGTTTCGATAGACTCGACTCGCAATGTTCCCTGAAAAATATTCATTTCTTTTTCTTAAGATTGCGAATGATTTTCCCCATTTCTATAGGTGTTGTGTAGGAATGCAATTGCTGTTTCCCGTCTTGTTCTACGACAACATTCGGTCCTTTATCACACTTCCCCAAACACGGACATTCTTCGCACTCGACGTGGTCGAGTTTCAACGCCTCCTTATCATTCTGCGCTCGCTCCAAAGAATAGGGAGCCAAATTCCTTCGGCACGCATTCCCGTGGCATACCTTAATTTTTGTCGTTTTGTCTGCCATTGTTTAGGTTATTTTCTTGCAAGCCCTTAGAGAGAAAATTCGTAGATCTTGTCCTTCGTGAGGACATTTACTTTCTGTCCAGAATCATCAATCACAAAGTCTCGCGCATCAGCAAGATCGAAGAGTACTTGTTTCTTGTAGGTCGCAAATCGTTCTCCTTTTACGAATACCAAGATTCGAGCATTGTCTGGATCCAGTACGTAGAGGAAGTCGAGATTTGGTGTCGTGAAGATCTTTAGATTTTGTCCTGAGAAAGGAATCGATGGAAGATCTCGGAATGTGTAATCCACCTTTGTTCCTCGGAAAATTTTCTGCAATGTTCCGTCATCAGACAAGATATAAATTCCGCCATCAATCGTCATGCTGATTGCTCGAGAAAGATCAGCTCCTTGATTGTATGCAATCGCAGGAGAGTACTTTGCTCGTCGTCGTTCGTATTTCCAGATTTGATTCTCGACGGGATCGAGGATGTATGCGTATCGTCCGTAGGTCTTAATATCAAGCCCACGTTTCCATGTTTCGTCCTCAGTTCCCATCTGTGTGATGAGCCCTTCTCGGTACTCAACTACCTTTGGAGCGTCTGTTAAGAAGAGTAATGTGTTTTGATCAGTTCGGGTAGTAGACGCGAGGATTGTTTCTTTTTCTGAAAGTGGCAGTCCTTTTTCTACAATATTTCGAACGGTTTTGTGAACTTGTTTAAGATCGTGAACGTATAAATTTCCACTGAGTTCCAAAAGCCCTGTTGCTTCCAAATTATCATTCTTCACTCCCAAATCTGCCAACAGTTGTGGCGTGACTTTACGAGCATTTTCAACTTGGAGTTGTTTTTCTTGGATGTCAGCGAGCAAGAATTGTGCGTCTGATCGAAAGCTCTTTGATTTAGAACCTAAGACCACTTGAACAGACCCTTGTGCTTTCTGAAGGTATTCAGAAGCGGATTGTCGTTCTCCTTGGAGAAGGAATGTATCGGCTTGTACAAGCGCTTCACGGGCAATTGAGAGTTGTTCTCGGAGAGCTTTCGTATCTGTTGATTCATAACCTGCGATAGATTTAATTCCAATTCCAACGATCAAAATCAAGAGTACCGTTCCGGCGATCACCATTAGATTTTTCTGTGGTTTTATTTTTTTCTTTGGGAATGGGATTTTCTCGAGAAGTCCTTTGCATTTATTCAATAGATCACCAACTTTAAGAGGTTCTTCTTCGATTGTTGGAGTGTCTTCGAATGTTTCTTCTTCGAAATCTTCTGCATCGAAATCTTCCTCGATCGCTTCTTTCACAACAGGTTCAACTGGTGTCGGTTCTTCGTCGTTCGCGAGAACTTTCTTTCCTTTTGATACTACTTTAGAAAGGAATCCGGCACTTTGCGAAGTTTCTTTTTTTCCAATTCCAACCGCTGTTACAAGCGTGTCTTCGTCACTTGCTGTTTGGAGTTCGTGTCGTAAGAGTCCAATCGCTTCTCCGAAATCGCTTCGGCTGAGCGTATCGACAATTTGATTTGCGGTAATGACACGAAGGAGTCTGTTTGAAGAAAGAATCACAACATCATCAATAGCCACTTGTCCGCTCAAAATATTTGAGAAGAGTGAGTCTTCGTTTTCAGGTGTTTCTGTGATTTGAGAAACACTTGTTCCTCGGATCAAATAGGCTTCGCATTCACCGGATTGAGAAAGATAGAGATTATTGAAATCAAAAAATGAGATAACAATGTTTGGCACTTGCTTCCAGTTCTTTTTTCGTTTTTGCGCTTCGAGGTTTGCTGCCTTGAGGGCATCTTCGAACTTATCATAGGCATCTGTAGTCTTAGAACTCGTGAAGCTTTCAACGGCGGCTCCAAAGATTGCCTCGGTAACCGTTTTGGCGTCAACGTCGTCTTCATGAAATTTTCCTAAGAAAAATACCTCTTGGCCTTCGGCGATGTTCTCGCGAAAGGCGAAACCGAGGTTTCCTTCTGATGGATTGGTTTCGAAAGTGTGTGCTGAAAAAGTCATCTTTGTGGGGAAAAAAAGCTTTTCCTTTTTATAGCACAATTTCGAGAAAACAAAAAAAGATACGAGAGAATAATGGGGAATTATCAATTACAAATTACGAATTAGAAATTGCGAGTTATTGAAAAGTTTAAAAGTTAGAGAATTAAAAAGTATGTTTGCTTGAAGGAGAGTGTTCAAAATCGAAAATCCGAAATCGAAAATCGCAAATTATTCATTTTCATAACCACTTCTTGATTCCTGAACGGTGCTCAACTTTTCTTTCACAGAGGCTTGAATTTATATATGTTTTGTGTTATAATAACATGTAGTAAATCATGAAATTGACAAAAACAAAGAATGTTTAAAATAAATATAAAAAAACTACTCGGAATAACTGAACTAGAATCCTCACGTCTACAACTCTGTTGGGGGGCTCGTTTCTTGTTTCAAATAGGGTTTATTGTCTCTTGGATTATTTTGACAGCGCTCTTCGTAGAGCAGTTTGGAATTCATAATTTGTTATGGTTCTTCTTGTTCGACGCAGGGTTGTATGTAGTGGGATCAGGAATCGCAAGTTTTTTGTTTCCACGATTATCACTCAGAACATTCTTATTGTTTCTTATTTTCGCAACGGCGGTATTGGTTGGAGGATCATTCTTTTTCGAACCAACGCAGTTGGCCTTTTTCATTCTTGTAATTTTTGCGAAAGATCTCTTCTTTTCTCAAATTAATATCGCGCTTCATCGACTCACGGAACACCTGTTCTCTCCGTCTGAAGCGCAGCGATTTATGCCAAAGATCGAATCAGCGATTACGATTGGATCGGTCGTGGGAGCGGCCTTGATGGTCTTCTTCCTCGACATGATCGCGGATCAATCTGTGTTGTGGTTGTGGATGGGATCACTGTTTGGGATTGGGCTTTTGATTACATTTATGCCGAAAATTCTGCATACGATTCCAAGTTTTCTCAAACCAAAGATTCAAAAACAGAATCAAAAAAATCCGCTGGGAGAAGGTCTTCGAGGCGTTGGGAAGATTCAATTCCTCAAACACTTGCTGGTGATGCTCCTGTTACAAGTAGTTGTATTTACGATTATTGAGTTTGAATTTACGAAGGAAATTCAGTCGCACATTGTGCCATCTGGAGAACATCACGAAGTTCATGTGCCGGCACAAACAATGCAGGCATCGCTTTTCACCAAGGTGATTGAAAAAGTAAAAGACGTGCAACACGCAACGCAAGAAAAGGTGGAGACCATTTCTTCACAACTCATTATGCGGAAATCACTGGCGCATGACTTGGGAATGTTTCATCTCTTCTTTGCGTTTTTCGCACTGTGTATTCAGTTCTTCCTGACCCCACGAGTATTGCAATACTTTGGAGTAGTTGGATCGATGTTTACGTATTTCTTCCTGCTCTTGGCAGGACTCGCACTATCGGTTTTGGGATACGGAGGAGTAGCGCTGACCAGAGCGATCCAACACGGAACGCACTCAATTGGAGAATCGGCGTATCATATTAGTTTTTACTCAGTGTTCTCTCATCGGAGAGAATCAGTGCGACTTTTTTTGGAAGGAATTATCAGACCGTTTGGAATTGGGCTCGGAGTGTTGCTCCTCTTTTCCGTTCCGAGTATATTTATCTTTCCTGCAGCGGCAGGAGTGACAGTGATCTTGTTGCTGATTTGTTTTCCTTCTTGGAAAAGTTTCACTCAACTCTCAAAAGCAAATTTGGAATCAGAACAAAATATTGAAGGGAAGCTTCATTCGATTGAAGTACTTGGACAAAGAGGACACAAAGATCGAGCTGATATTCTCGTTCAGAAACTTCAACACAGAGATGAAATCGATCTTATTCGAGAAAAAATTATCAACACAATTTCTGCGATTAATGATCCACGGGTTGTTCATGTGTATTTAAATATCTTGCGAGACAAAGATGAGAATTTGGAAACAAAGATGAGAATTGCTGATTCACTTTTTCATCTAAACATTCCGACTTCGTACTGGGAAGATCATGCGTTTACGCACTACCATTTGAGAGAAACATTGCAGGAATTGTTTGCGAAAGCGAAACATCCGCACTTCAAAAAGTTGCTGGTGATGAATATCTTTAAACATTCTCCAAATCATGAAGTCGCTCCGTTTTTTCTCAAGAACATGCGAAAGGCGGATGATAAATTAAAATCTGTGTACCTGCGTTCATGCCGAATGTTTGATGATCCGGAAATCGTTTTCTACGTACAAAAGTATCTTGAGTATCGTGATCCGCGAATCAAATCACACGCGGTGATTGCGTTGTGGAAGTTTGAAGAAAAAGAACCATTGCGGGCAATCTTGCAGGAATTGGTAACAAGTAAACAAGTAAAGCACCAGATCTCAGCGTTGTATGCGATTGGAGAGGTGCAGGATAAAATGCAACAGGAAACACTGTACAAATTTATCAATCACAAGTCGGACAACATCAGATTGCACGCATTAGTTGCGCTTGCGAAATTTGGAGATGCACGGGCTCTTCCAGGATTGATTGAGATTCTCTTTGGGAAAGATCAGAAGTTGTCGCAAAAAGCGTTCTACATGCTCGACCGTGTTCCGCGGGAAATTCGCATCTTGCTTCAACGAAAAATTCAGACAGAAGTTTCACGAGAAGTGTTTGCCATTCTTCACTCAGAAGTGTTTCTCACTTCTCCCAAAAATATCATGGCACGATTGCAGTGGTTGTATCAAATGGCTGGGCGACATGATGATATTGTGGCGATGGGGCAGTTCGGAAGTTAAAAACCTCACTCTTGTCATTCCGACCGAAGCGGAGGAATCCCTTCTTTTATCGTGGTTGGATATTGAGAGAACTGTTCTTTTTATAACTAAAAAGAACCAAAAAGTTCTGGAAAAAAAAACTCGCTTTCATTGGTATAGCACAAAGTTGCCGAGTTCCATTGGCGCTCAAACACTTCTCGTTCCCAAACCCCCAAGCGATAGCGAATATGAAAATCAATTGATAATTCTGAACTGATAACTAATAATCGGAACAATGGAATTGTCATTCTTTTTTCTGATTGGTTTTGTTTTGTCACTCATCTTGACATGGGGGGCTGTAAAAATATTCCCAGCACTCGGACTGCTCGATTTTCCTTATAGATATGGATTAAAGAGAAAACGAATTCCATATCCAGGAGGACTGGTGATTTTGGTACTGAGTATTCTTTTCTTTGTGACAGAACCGATGCTTTGGTTTCTCAGTATTCCATTGGCATTGCTCGGAGTGATAAGTTTTATCGATGATAGGAAACCACTCCCTGTGTGGATTCGGGGACTCATTCATTTAATTGCCGCAGGACTTGTTTTTTATTACGGGATTCGGATTGCGTTTATTGGAAATCCATTTTCTGCGGGAGCAAGTTTCGATCTCACAACGATACCCATTATTTCATTCGGACTAACGGTGGTTTGGATTATGCTGATTCAGAATGCCATGAACTGGTTTGATGGAATCGAAGGATTATCGGTGGGAGTTTCAGGGGTTGGTTTTTTGACACTGGGAATCTTTGGACTGATTCGACAAGAAGTAGCTTGGGAAGCAGGACTCGAATCGTTTCTGCTTGCGAGTTTCTTTTTGGCAGGGATTTGCGGAGGGGCATTTCTCCTCTTCTGGCGTGGGAAAATTCTTCTTGGAGATAGTGGATCACAGGTATTAGGATTTCTTCTTGCAGTACTCTCTATCTTTGCAGGAACGAAAATAGCAACGACATTACTTGTCCTTGGACTGCCGATTCTTGATCTTCTCTTTGTGATTGTGCGTCGAGTATGGAAAGAAAAAGTATCACCTTTCCGAGGGGATAAAAAACATCTCCATCATAATTTATCTCGCAAAATAGGAGAACAGCGTACAGCTCTTTTAATGATTGCTATTTCGGGAATATTTGGCGTGATTGCTATTTTCGTGACCGGATATCCAAAGTTGTTATTTTTGCTTTTGGTTGTGTTTCTAATTTTTCTTCTAAATGAATGGAGTCAGAAAGGTCTTCGATTGAAGTTGTGAAATTTTCGATTTTATCCAAAGTTGTTTTTGTTTCTGGTTGTAATGTTTCTTTTTCTTCTTCTTTATCAGTGGAAAAGAAGTCAAGGAGGTCTTCAATTGGAGTCGCGAAATTTTTCATTTCCTTCACCATCTTTTCCCATTCACTTGGTTCTGTTGGAACTT
>Ga0208648_1002729_pt1 | contig 11885 bp, 12 predicted proteins | sample AntAceMetag02UKL_FD_184772 | JGI IMG/M metagenome (GOLD analysis project Ga0208648, IMG submission 184772) | Saline lake microbial communities from Ace Lake, Antarctica - Antarctic Ace Lake Metagenome 02UKL (SPAdes) (version 2) | ecosystem: Environmental > Aquatic > Non-marine Saline and...
AAAAGTAAAGAATAACCTTGAAATTAAAATACCCGAGTCCATCTTTGGCATAAAAAAAGTGGCTGCCCAAGTGGTATCCAATCACAATGTGGCGACCTTTATCAAAGAACTGGTGCTCAGGCCTGAAACCCCCATTGATTTTAAGGCCGGCGCCTATATCCAGATAGATGTGCCTGAATATGATCTCATGTTCAAAGATTTTCATATTGAAAGCAGGTATGTGAGTGAATGGAAAAAATACAATTTTTTGGAACTCACAGCAAAGGGAATTAAACAGGGTTTTCGGGCATACTCCCTTGCCAACCCGCCCCATGACAATAAAATCATGATGTTGAATATCAGGATCGCAACCCCGCCTCCGGGAACCGAAGGCATCCCGCCCGGATTAGGGTCCTCCTACATCTTTGGCCTTAAACCCGGGGATAAGGTTACCATCAGCGGTCCTTACGGGGATTTCATGGCAAAGGATACAGACAATGAAATGTGCTTTGTCGGCGGTGGAGCGGGCATGGCCCCATTAAGAAGCCATATCCTCCATCAGCTTGATGGAATACATACAAAAAGGAAGATCTCTTTCTGGTATGGTGCCAGATCCAAAAAAGAGATGTTTTATGACGATGTTTTTAAGGATCATGCAAAAAGACATGACAACTTTACGTATCATGTCGCGCTTTCAAATCCGGATGAAGAAGACAATTGGGATGGTATGACCGGATTTATTCACACCCATCTGTGTGATGCCTATCTTTGTAAACATGAAGATCCAACGGAAATAGAATTCTACCTTTGCGGCCCGCCCCCCATGATCAATGCTATTATCAATGCATTATACGATCTTGGAGTAGAAGACGATATGATCTTTTTTGATAAATTTTAAATTTTTTTTTCAATAACAGGAGAATCATATGACCTCAATCAATTTTCTTCTTGTAGATGATGAAAAGCCGTTTATTGAAGCTATTGCTCGACGGTTACGTCAACGGGGCTTTATAGTCGACTGTGCCTTAACCAGTGTAGAGGCGCTGAATATACTTGAAAAGAATGATACCATTGACGTCGTTGTCCTGGATGTAAAAATGTCTGATCTTGACGGTATCCAAACCCTTGAACAACTTAAGAAAAAGCATCCCCTCATAGAAGTCATCATGCTCACGAGCCACGCTACAATTCCTTCTGCCATTAAAATCTTGAAGTCTGGCGCCTTTGATTACCTGATGAAACCGTGTGATTTAAATGATCTTATTTCCAAGGCAAAACAAGCCGCTTTCAGGAAAAAAGAACGTGAGGCTAAAATTTTCGACGTAAAGATAAAATTGTACATCTCAGAACAAGAACGGTCCGAGATGATATCCAAGATATTGGATAGTTAGTTATTCAGGTTTTTATCTATCTGGATATAGGTATAGGGCATTTGAATATAATTAAAGGCTTTTGAGATTCTGGGCATTGAGGCTTGTTTAAACAACCTGGAAATATTTATTCCAATTCCAATATAAATATTTCGCTCCCTGTTTTTTTGATCAGGGAATCCTTTTGTATTATAACCCAAATGCAGTTCTAAATATTTTAGATAATTTTTTTGCGCAAATTCAAATCCATCAAACTTTAAGGCCAAAAGAAATTTCTGATTTTCGTAATCCGTAAAAAAATCTGTTTTATTAAAGTCTGGCCGGTATTCAAGCCTGATATCAATTTTTTCTGCTATATCAGGATGTGAATAAAAAAAATATCCTGTCATGCTGCCAATTAAATTTATTATAAAATCTTCATAGGAAAAACCATAACTGCTGAAAGAATCTCCAAGTTCCATCCAGGTTGTCATTCCAAAAGATGACAAAGACCCTAAAAGAGCACCTTGCCTGGTCGTATATCCTCTGTTTTCATAAAAAGCAGCCAGAGCATTGGAAAGGGCATATGAAAAATAGAAATGTCCGAGCTTGTCTTGGCCTCCATTTTTGGTATTGTTGGAAAACCAGCCCTCGTCTTTTTTTTGGGGCTCATTTTTGAAATAATCCCAGTTTAAAACTCCCCATGTGGTGATGGCCGTCAATCCTATAATGTTTGAGATTAAGACGGTTTCTTCCTTTGAAAAATTTGCTTCCTTCCCGGACAAATCAGGGGCTAAAATGAATCCGGCCAAAAGAAGAATTAAAAAATATTTCTTCAGAGCCTGTGATTTAATAAAATATTGCATTGCTCCTCCAATTGAAATCCGGATAAAATTTACACCCTTTACAGGGGAATATTATAATCTGCGGGTTTTGAGAATTACATGACAATGGGAAAGGAGTTCCAAACAATAGTAACCCTGTGCTTGCAATGGAGATTCTGGTGCATAGAGAGTAGGATAAATAATTGTTTTTTGTCAAGAAATACAAAAAAAAATTAAAAATTGATGTCCATATCTGGCGGCGGACAATGCAAACTATCGTCGATTTTGAATCAAAGATCCCCAGGTATACAAAATTACGCCCATCCAGATGAATCCAAAGGTGATCAAATTGTGGCGGGTAAAGTCTTCCTTATAGATAAATACACCAAGCATAAACGCAATGGAAGGGGCCAGATATTGCAGGATGCCAATGGTGGACAGGTTAAGCCTTTTTGCTGCAGCTGCAAACCAGAGCAGGGGAAGGCTGGTTACCACACCTGCTCCGATCATCCAAAGGGTCAATATTAAATCATTGATAAAATAGCTGCCAACCCAAATCATTCTAAACAGGATATAACCAAGCGCCGGGATAAACAAAACCATAGTCTCAACTAACAGGCCCGGTATGGGGGCAGCCTGTATTTTTTTTCTGGCATAGCCGTAAAAGGCAAATGTGGTTGCCAGGGTCAGGGCAAAGAGGGGCAGGTCACCATAGGCAATAAGAGAATAAACTACACCGGTCGTGGCAAAAAGCACTGCAATACGTTGCAGCCGGCCAAAAGTTTCACCCAGCAGAAAATATCCTATCAATACATTAAGCATTGGATTGATATAATACCCGAGACTGGTTTCCACCACCCGGCCCGAGTTGACTGCCCAGATATAGACAAACCAGTTAAATCCGATCAAAAATCCGCTTAGAATAAGGCCCTTTAATTTTGCCGGTGTTTTAACAATATCTCTCACTTCTCCCCACCTTTTCTGGAAAGAAATAATTATGGTAAGGAAAATACAGGACCAGACAATTCTATGGCAAAGGATTTCAAGGGGAATGACCTCCTGCATCTGTTTCCAATAGGCCGGCAAAAATCCCCAGGCTGTAAAAGCTGCAACTGCAGACAGGATGCCGATAGCTTGTTGATTCATATATTTTCCCGAATAAAAAAATTTCAGTGTAGCACCATAGAATGTATTGGCAACCTAAAAATGAAATTTTGACAAAAAAGATCCAGGAAACATGCTGAAGAAACTGGATGCAAAGTTTTTAAATGATTGAGTTTGAAACCTGAGTCAGCCAGATTGTTTTTAAAAAAAATATTGGCACCAGCTATGCATTTAAAATTTTATATATGAATCTCTTTATCACCAATTATGTAGCGAGTTTATTTTGTTGCGAGTTTACCCCGCATGATCCCCGCAGCCCCCGCCCCATTTTAAAAAAAATACCCCGCCTGCCTTTCTTATATGCCAATCTTAGATCTGAGGAGGTACCAGATGTGGTATTGTGGAAATATTTAAAAAGCCCGGACTGGTTGATGAAACGCTCGGTAATTTATAGAATTTGACTCATGAGTTTTTATACTATAAATACTCGTGAGGAATAATGATAGGGCAAGATGAGATTAACAGAGACCCCAACCCATGTATCACATGTGTCGATGAAATATTCATAATACCTTTAGCATGCTTCCAACTTTTAAATTGGAAAAGTAGTCACCAAAAAATTCGAGCTTATTAGAGTTTATGGTTTGATTTTGAAATTCGGTCGAGGTAGTATGCATTTTGATGAGATTCCTATCTTTAATTGTTTCTGTAAAAGGTTTAAACCCCCGCCTTGTAGGCCAATGCCATTCGTTTAAGATTTAAAGCCATTCGTTTAAGGAATTGCAGTGTTAGTAGGCCTATTGGTCACATTGCCAAGATTTGTGTTTTCTTTTTATTCTCTTTTGATGGCTGCCATTTTGGTTGAGGTTTCATGGATTTTCGAACATACGATCGGCCTGGTCTTTCTTTTTGGTATCGACCTATAATAAAATGATAGATACGTTTAATAGTGGTATCCATTTTTGATTGCAAGAAAAGCAATTCTTCGATACTTCTTGAAAAAATCTGAATGCAATTTTTAAAATTTGTTTTGATCTTATTTATTTGCGTTTTCAATAAAGGACTCTTTTGGTCGGGTGGATTATTGCTTCGATTGAGATCAGCATCTGCATGATTGGCAAAGATGCGATTCATAGTGATAAGTGCAAAATGTGCAAAGATTTCCTGCTTGACTCCACGCTCACTTTTCGCGTGGAAATCCTCAATAGAAAATATATGCTTACTGACCTTATAAAGTTCTTCCACACCCCATCTTGCATGATATATATCAATAAAGTCCTGTATATTGCTATATTGGTTTTGATCGATAAGTGTTGTTCCCAGGCAATATGTATTACCTTTTATCTGATATTTGACAAGACGTATTTGAATTGGAACGATTTCAATATTCGGGTTTTTAAGCATGATTTCCCGTCGTTTATTTGGAGAAGGGTAGATGGTAACGACAATATCTGTATCATGGCTGGAAAAAAAATCCCTGATAACAGTATAGCTATTTTTTTGTAAACGGAAAACAGCATGGATTTTAGAATCAAAATGGTGATAGAGCATTGCGTAGGAAAAATATCCTCTGTCATAAACTACAACATCGTTTTCTTCCAGCATATGCAAGTGATGTTGCGCACAGATCCGCTCATTTGCATGTGAGACCAGGTCAAAATCAAAAGGCATCTGTGATTTTACCTGGTAGAGACAGCTCAATAGTCCTTGTGGATAATTTGCATTTTCCGATGGTAGTTTATAACCTGAGCTTAGCAATTTTCGTGGGAGATTGATTTTTGAACCATCTACTGCAAAAATTCTGTGGCCCAACCACTGATATGCATCGTCTTTCTGGTGTTTTTGTGCATAAGTAGTGATAATTTTTTGATTAATTTGTTTGAAAGCAGTTTCATCTAACTTCATCCGTGCTACACAAAAAGAGGATGGTGCGATAGAGCCGTTCTGTGGTAAAGGTAAATTCAGTTTAGCACAATTATCCCAAAGCTCATCAATTGTCGTGCCATAGCTTTGTGTGTTTTTTGAACAGACTAATCGAAAAATCAAAAGAATTATCAACATGGAATTGATAACACGTTTTCTGACTTGCCACTGTTCATCATATTGAGAGGCAATTTCATTGATGATGGTAACAACTTTTTCCCATAACACAACAAAATCATTATCAACTGAACGAGTGTTGCTTAACTGGACATCATTTCTGTATTTTTTTTTCAAGGAAGAAGAGCTTTGACAATTTGTGAGGATGTCCCGCCAGTCAGGTTCTATTGGATATATGTAAATGTCTTTAATTGTCTGTTTGCATTCATGTTTTGAGTCAGAACGTCCCCGTCCTTTGGTCTTCCCAATATATTGCCAATTCGCGGCCTGATAGCAAGTGCCGGAATATTTGGTCGTATCTACAAATGTCTCGATGAGCACAGGTCGATACCCATGTGCATCTAACCAGTCGTCTCCGATTTGCTTTGTGGCAAGGGATAGAGCCTGGCTAGCGAGATTGGGAACGTTTACCCATGGAAAAATTAAAAATCTGTTGTTGCTGATTATTAGATGCAAAAGTTTTTGTCGATGTTTTTTATCCCAGCCAATTATTTCATCTCTCGGGGCCAGAGTCCATGCTGCCGATGCCGTGAATAACAGGCAACCAAGTTTTTGTTGCCGTGCTTCAGACACAATAAAATAACCAATATGCGCTCCAACCGGATGTTTGTATCCCAAATAATGATAGGTTTGTATATATGCTTTCCACTCTTCTCGATCTTCTTTTGAGATTATCCTCTGCAATGAAATGGGACCAATATTATCAAGTGTATCATTGACAGGAATAATTTCTGGATGCTCAATAAAAACAGGTGTACGCCGAACCTGTGCTTTGTATTTTTTTTTAACAGGAAGCTTTACAACATCATAAGATTCCAATTTTTCCAACAATGTTAAGGCAGAATTGATTTTAAGTTTGCCATTGGGAGTTTTCCAATCAAGATGCTCACATATAGTCAAAGCCAATTCCTTACGGCTGAGGTTTTTAAATATCTCAACCGTTTCCTGAACCTGCTCCAGTTGCTTTCTGGTGAACCTACGTCCGCTGAACGTGGTCTTGGGTAATGTGCTAATATCTTTCATAGAATTGTACTGTATTCGAAGCCTATGAAAAAGTCAAGCACAAAAATAAAAAAATAATTAATTTGTTGGTTAAGCCAATTAAATCATGCTGCTATGCTACTGGTTTGAAAAATTGGGTTTTTGCTACAATCAAAGCGAATGCCATTGACCCGGAAGGGGGTTGTAAACTTGCCAGGCATGGGACCTATAGCAGAAAATTTCCCGACGGTGCAAAGATTGCCCGGTGGTATTGTTCGGATGGCAGGACCACCTTTGGGTTGTTGCCGGATTGTCTGTCCTCACGTTTGCCCGGAACATTGATTGAAGTGGAAACGGTCATCAACCAGATCGAATCAGCGCCAAGCCAGGAGGCTGCAGCAGATAACATTCGTCCGGACATCGGCTTGCCTGGTATCCTGCGATGGATGAGGCACAGACTGTTTCTGATTCGTGCAAGTTTAATTTTATTGATCGACCTTATCCCGTCATTGTCGAATAATGATCAGGCGACCTTATCATCATTGAGAGCCGCACTTGGGGTTGAGTTTGTTTTACCCCATTTCCGGGAACTTGCCGCTTCACATTTGGATATCCTGCCGCCACCGTTAGGGTTTGGCCCCCGGCCTCAAAAAAAATATCGTGGGAAAAGCCGTTTCCAACAACAAACGGGGACTGATCCCCCCTGAGAAAAGGGGTAAATTGCCTTTAACGATCATTTCAAGGAGGCAATGCCATGAAAACCGGACAAAATAAAGCCAAAAATTTGAATCAAAAATTTCAACGCTGTTTTCGTACGTCCATCGAAAAAAATCCCATAGATCCACACCGCATCAGAAAAATTACAGGAAGCTTTGCTTTTATCGAGCACCGGTTCCTGCGAGACCGGTTTTGGGCAAGCCTGGATCACCATCAACTCCTGCTGTATATGTTTCTGCTCATCGTGGCTGATCGTAATGGGCTGTCCTATTACAGCTATGATAAAATCTGCACCCTGCTCAGGATTTGTGTTGATGACTACATCCTTGCCAGGAATGCCTTGATTGACAAGAATCTGTTAGCATTTGACGGCAATCTTTTTCAAGTATTGTCTCTTCCGGAAAGAGTGGTTCTGCCCTCAGCAGCTCCCCTTAAAAGTCAAAAAGATATGGAACTGCATGATCCGGCAACTGTCCGCAGCATGATCCGGCAATCTTTTGGTTGTAGCCATGATGGAAACTGAAAATAAGGTCACCAAAGCAGTGGAGAAATACCTGGACTATTATCGAGATCAAACTTCCGGGGAGACGGCATCCCATGCAAAAAGAACATTAACAGATTTTGCGGCCTATCTTCAAGCTTCAAACACCTCTTTTGGCAACATAACCATTGAACAGGTCGATCAATTTTTAGCATTCTGCAACAAGGGCTATGCTCCCGGGACATGCAGAACAAACCGATCACATGTACGAAAGTTTTTAAAGTACCTTTATCAATACGGAGATCTCAAAAAGGACCTTGGCGCTTTGGTGGTAAGCCCTCCAGAGTTCGGACCATCAAAACCGCCCAAATTCTTGCGCGCTTATGAAATTCAAAAGCTGTTTGACAGTCTGGGCCTGTCAACAGCAAAAGACCTTCGCACCAATGCCGCCCTGCACCTGGCATATTATCTGGGGTTAAGGCCCAAAGAAATCCGTTTATTAACCTTGGATGACATTTCATTCAGGCAAAAGGAGATTTTCATTCGTTCAAGAAAAAATTGCAACCCTGCCCATCTTCCAATATCGAACAATGTGATCAAAGCCATTGCCGCTTATATGGTTGGCGGGAGACCTGAAACTCAATCCAGAGTTCTATTTTTACAGTTAAAACCACCTTATAAACCAGTCAACAGGTGCGATATCCCCCGATACATAAAAGAATGCATGACGGAAAATAATCTTGAATCGAGCACATACTGGCTGCGACATTCATATGCCCAGAATCTGCTGGAATCCGGTGCATCCATTTATGAAATTAAAGAAATGATGGGGCATAAAAGCCTCGATGCGACCAAAAAGTATCTGAGCATCCATATCAAACTGATGCGCAAGGTTATCCTTGATGAAACGCTTTAAAAGCTTTTTGGCTGAACAAATGGAAGAGTTTATCGAATATCGTTTTCAATTAGGGTATTCAAATACCTCGATGATATACTGCCTTCAGCTGCTTGATCGATATGTGCTTGAAAAACAAGTGACTTGGACATCGCTTGATCCGTTCTTTTTTATCCGGTTCAGAGCAGATCTTGATCTTGAAAATCGATCCATAAATATGAGTTTTAGAATGATCAAGATCTTTTTTAATTATCTTATACGCAAAGATTTGATCCTGAAGAATCCGTTACAGGAAATTACTGAGCTACAGGAAAATCAAGTTATTCCTTTTATATTTTCTCCAGAAGAAACAGACCTTTTTCTCAAAGCTGTAATCAAGCTGATGCGAACAACTGAAAAGTTTTATTTATCAGATTTTAGTGCTTATATCGCTTTTCTGTTGATGGCTCGATGCGGGCTTAGAACCTCGGAGCCCCTTAATCTATTGAAAACTCATTACAACCCGGAAGAAAGGACCATCTATATTGAAAAAACAAAATTTAGAAAAGATCGATTGATCCCTATACCAAAAACTGTAGCCCATGAAATCAACAATCTGTTAAAAGTTCGTCGGTTATTCCCTGATGACAGCCATTTTTTGCTGGTAAAGGTGAAAGGGGATAAACTGGTACGTATGTTTATAAATCGGAGATTTAAAAAGGCTCTCACATTTATTAATCTTGATCAGCCCCGAAAAATAATTGGGGCTACAAACTTCAGCAAGCCTTCTCATCATTCGTTGCGGCATTCGTTTGCGGTGAACACGCTAAAACGAATTAGACAGCAGGGGAAATCCTGTCAAAACGCCCTGCCGGTACTGGCATCTTACATGGGGCACAGCAAATATAAATATACAATCTATTATTTAAAGGTACTGGATGCAGAACATCGCCGCCAGATGCTTGATTTTTCAATACGAAGGAGTGAGGATGTATGAGATTATCCACCTGCCTGCATCAGTATTTTTATGAATACCTGCCCAGAATAAAGGGGATCAGCGAGCATAGCATCAAGGCGTATCGGCAGACCTTTTCTTTGTTCATGCATTTTCTTGCCGACTATCACTCAATCAAAATCAAGTCTTTGAGAATCGAACACTTAACTGTGGATGCAATACTCGCCTTTTTGTACTATCTGGAAAAAGACCGGAAAAACAGCGTTCAGACCCGAAACCACCGCCTGGCAGTTATCAAATCTTTGGCCAAGATGATCCGGTTTATGCATCCGGATAAAAAACCAATCGCTGAAGCTCTCCTGGCCATCCCGCAGAAAAGGGCGCAGAAAAAGGTGATGGGTTTTTTATATCCTGAAGAAATCATGAAGGTCTTTAGCGCCGTCGAACTAAAAAAGAGGGAAGGCATGAGGGACTTTACCATCCTCCATCTTCTTTATGACTCAGGTGCCCGGGCCAGTGAGATTGCCACATTGGAATTTGATTATTTTGATTCTGGGAACGAAACCATTGCGGTCCTGGGTAAGGGGAACCGGTACCGGTTGATTAACCTATGTCCCAGAACAGCATCCTTGATCTCGGATTACATCACCAATCACCGGATAGATCCCATTCTCTTATTTGCCCATAGGTTGTTTATCAATCAGCGAAAGCGGGGAATGACCCGGCACGGCATCAACAAAATTTGCCGGAAATACCTGACCAAAGCATTGCCGGGAAAACGGCTGAAGGGCCTGAGCCCGGCGCACTGCTTCAGACATTCATGTGCGGTCAATATGGTCACCTCAGGGGCTCCAGTATCGGATATCAAAAATCGTCTTGGTCATCAAAGTGTTGAATCAACAATGATCTATTTGCAGCTGGATCTGTCAAAAAAACGAAAAATCCAGAATAAGCTCATGGAATACATGCAATCGAAAATAAATCATGACAAGAAAATTGATGAGCTGATTGACTGGAAAAATAGTGCTGAAATCCTTGCCTGGCTTGACAGTTTATAACCCACTGAAGCAGCTTTTGCTAGCCTTAGAGGGGTATGTAGTAAAACAAAAAATTATGTTGCCAGTGGTTTTAAAAATTTTTGAAATTGATTCTAACGTGTTGAATTTTAAATCAATATTGACTTGCATGACATGCTGTCAAAATCTCCTTTAAATTTAATGAGTTAGCCCCACTCGCAACATAATGGTATCCATAGTCAGGAGCAAAATTTCAAATAGAACGACAATTTCTAAAAGAAATATGCAGGTTCAGGCCCCGGAGGTTAGAGACTGTATTAACGTGTAGCTCCCACCTTAATTGAGGGGTCAATGATAATTATCCTTGTTAAAAGCATTCAAAACTTAGAATAGTTTAGAGTACCAAATCAATTGTGAATTTTCAGGACGGTGGAATTTTCCACCCAGATTAAGGTCGCGTTGATGACCCGTCTGGGTATCCCGCATGTTCGTATTGCTCAACGTTTAAATATCCACAGAGAAACTATTTCAAAATATACTCAGAAAAATCAGGAACTTTCAACAAAATCCACCGGGATTTTAAAGGTGGTCAAGTGGAACAATAGTGGTCTGTCCCCTATTTGTCCACAGGTTTTAAAGCAACTTATTGAAGTTGTTTTAAGAACAATGTTGTATGAATTCATCCTGCATCCTGGGTACTTACCATTGACAATCAGACTAGACCTGACTAAACTGTAAAGAACAGATAATGGTTTATGAATACTCAAAGGAGTCTGTTATGCAAATAACCAATATTTCAGAAGCAAAGGCCAATTTGTCTTTTTTGATTAAAACAGTTCAGGAAACGGATGAGCCTATAATAATCGGTAAGGCAGGAAAACCTGTGGCGATTCTTTCCGCTTTTAAGGAAAACAGTTGTCCCCGTCAACTTGGTGGAAGTTGGGAAGGGAAGGTCAAAATTAGCTCAGACTTTGATGACGTTGATCAGGAGATTGAAGACAGTTTTTACAATTCATCTATTTTTCCGGATGAATCATGAATATCCTGCTTGATACCCATAATGGGTGGCAATAGTCTGGGCAACACACTCAATAAGAATACTATCAATAACAACTCCATTTTCACAGCCATAGTCACCTTTTTGAAAAGTCTTTTCAGACAAGGCATTATCATTGTCGATTTTTTCGTAACTATCTATCATTAGCATCGGATGCTATTGATCAAGTCACCTCTTTAGCTCTTTTTACAAGCAAAGAGGTGCAATTTTTAATATTATCCTCTGTATAAAGGGTAAATTCATCTTTATAGCTTTGTTCAAACAAATCCATGGCAAGTCTTTTATCAGAAAAAGGCGATTGGTTTATGTTTTTAATGGTGTTGAGTGAAATATCAAGGGACTCCTGGATTCCGTTTGCCGCATCTTTCCCTGCCATATGGCCCTGGTGCGCAGGGCAGATAATGGAAGGGTTAAATTCCTTAATAAAATTAAGGGTTGAAAGATATGC
>Ga0208648_1002731_pt1 | contig 11880 bp, 10 predicted proteins | sample AntAceMetag02UKL_FD_184772 | JGI IMG/M metagenome (GOLD analysis project Ga0208648, IMG submission 184772) | Saline lake microbial communities from Ace Lake, Antarctica - Antarctic Ace Lake Metagenome 02UKL (SPAdes) (version 2) | ecosystem: Environmental > Aquatic > Non-marine Saline and...
ATTCACCGCAGTATTGCTGACCTGCGGTTACTAGCAACTCCAGCTTCATGCAGGCGAGTTGCAGCCTGCAATCCGAACTGAGACCGGCTTTGGAGGATTGGCTCCGCCTCGCGGCTTGGCAACCCATTGTACCGGCCATTGTAGCGTGTGTGTAGCCCTGGACATAAAGGCCATGCTGACTTGACGTCATCCCCACCTTCCTCCGGCTTGTCGCCGGCAGTCTCCTTAGACACGTATAACTAAGGACGAGGGTTGCGCTCGTTACGGGACTTAACCCGACACCTCACGGCACGAGCTGACGACAGCCATGCAGCACTTGGTACAGGCTCCCCGAAGGGTCGTTCCGCTTTCGCTTCACTACTACCTGCATGTCAAGCCCAGGTAAGGTTCTTCGTGTTGCATCGAATTAAACCACACGCTCCGCTGCTTGTGCGGGGCCCCGTCAATTCGTTTGAGTTTTAGCCTTGCGGCCGTACTCCCCAGGCGGGATGCTTAACGCGTTAGCTTCGGCACAGAGGGAATCTATACCCCCCACACCCAGCATCCATCGTTTACAGCTAGGACTACCGGGGTTTCTAATCCCGTTTGCTCCCCTAGCTTTCGCCTTCAGCGTCAGGAGCAGCCCAGGAGGCCGCCTTCGCCACTGGTGTTCCTCCCGATATCTACGCATTTCACCGCTACTCCGGGAATTCCACCTCCCTCTGCTGTCCTCAAGTTCCGCAGTATTGAACGGCCTCCCCGGGTTAAGCCCGGGGCTTTCACGTCCAACTTACGGAACCGCCTAAACGCTCTTTACGCCCAGTAAATCCGGATAACGCTTGCGTCCCACGTTTTACCGCGGCTGCTGGCACGTAGTTAGCCGACGCTTATTCCTGGGGTACCGTCCTTGTCTCTTCCCCCAGAAAAGGGCTTTACAACCCGAAGGCCTTCATCGCCCACGCGGCGTCGCTGCATCTGGCTTTCGCCCATTGTGCAATATTCCCGACTGCTGCCTCCCGTAGGAGTCTGGCCCGTGTCTCAGTGCCAGTGTGGGGGACCGCGCTCTCACGCCCCCTACCCGTCTTCGCCTTGGTAGGCCATTACCCTACCAACTAGCTGATAGGCCGCAGGCCCATCCCGAAGCGCCGGAGCTTTACTCGACGAACCGAATCGCCGAGCACATCGGGTATTAGCCCCCGTTTCCAAGGGTTATCCCCGTCTTCGGGGCAGGTCACCTACGTGTTACTCACCCGTCCGCCGCTCTCACCCTCAGACGAATCCAAGGGATCCCGCTCGACTTGCATGTATTAGGCACGCCGCCAGCGTTTATCCTGAGCCACGATCAAACTCTCCGTAGATTCTACCGTGGCTTATCACCACGGTTCTTTGACGTTGGCCCGAGTTCCGCTTACCTTCCTGCCACTCTTCAGTTGTTAAGGTCCTTACACGCAATCTAAGTATAACACATTCACCGATCTTTGTCAAGAGACAACACAAGGCCGATGCCCCTATTCAAGCACCGGTCTGACAACTTCCCGCGAATTACCTCCCGGGAGTCTTATCTCTCTCTATCTTCGGTTGTCAGATCTTCTCACCCATACCCAGTGAGCGAGATCCTTTTATCTGAATGCAATTATAACAGACTTATTTCATCTTGTCAAGTGCCAATTACCTCACGCAGCGATGAAGAATACGCGGGCTGGTGATGAGGCGTTAAGGTGAGATAGGGGATGAGGAAAGGGGGTGATCGAGGCCGAGGCGTGCGGGATTATGTCCGCGTGTCAATTTTCGCCCGATATGGGGCCACCGATTTTCGGCCAAGGTGGGCCACTCGCAGAGATGGCGCACGGGAAACTCCTGCTGAAAAAGTGGTAGACGGAATGCATCCGTTAAGGTTAGTCTGAGGGTTCGATATGCACCTCCTCCGCCAGACGACGAGGCTCTTGGGCTCTGAAACTGGCACCGGTGATGACGACGACGTGTGCCCGATGGGTCAGGCGATCCAGGCCTGCCGAGGCCAGCAAGGGGGCTCCGAACAAGTCGGGCCACTCCTCCAAGGCGCGGTTACTGGTGAGCATAATGCTACCCCGCTCGTACCGCTCGTCGATGACGTCGTAGAGGTCCTCGGGGGCCGGAGGGTGCAGCGACTTGAGCCCGAAGTCGTCCAACACCAGCAGATCCGGGCGGAGGTAGGTTTGGAAGCGCCGCTCCAGGGTGCCATCAGCGCGGCCGCCGTCGATGTGCTGGAGCATGCGGTAGGTATTGACGAACAGAGCCGCATAGCCACGGCGACACGCCTCGTGGGTCAGCGCTTGTGCGAGATGTGTCTTGCCCACGCCGGTCGGCCCACAAATCAGGGCGTTCCGCTTCTGGCGGATGTAGGTACAGGTGGCCAACTCCAGCACCTGCTGGCGGTTGATACTGGGGTTGAAGTTGAAGTCGAACCCCTCCAGGGTCTTGGTGGTGTTGATCGCCGCCCTGCGGATGCGCAGCGCCAGTTGCTTCTGCGCTCGGCGTTCCACCTCGTCCTCCAGCAGGCGGGCCAGGAACTCCACGTAGGTCCACCGCCCGTCGACCGCTTGTTGGTTGCGCACCTCGAGCGTCTCCAGAATCCCCGACAGCCGCAGCCGCTTCAGGAACGGGATGAGTTGGTGCGTCATCTCCACGACACACCTCCCATCAGGTGGCCGACCAATTCCGCCGCCGTACGGACGAAAGCCAGGGCGGGGGGAGCCGGTTCCGTGGAGGGTAGCTCCTCCGCGTCCAGCTCCTGCTCCAGGATGCGCTTGATGGTGATGTACGCCGGGTCATCGAAGCGCAGAGCACGGGCACAGACAGCTTCGAGCCGCTGTGGGCCAAACCGTTCGCCCATCCGCAGCAGCCGCCCTGCGGTGCGCAGCCGATCCTCGGGACGGTGGTCCAGCAACCCGTCGACCACCTTTCGGGTGACTGGCCCGATCTCAGAAGCACGCTGCCGGCATCCAGCGCGACTGAGGATCAATCCCGGCACTTTCTGGGGAGGCAGATGATCCAGATTGGTCAGCCGCCGGCCCGGTCGTTGGGCGCGGGGATGAGTGGACACCAACTGGTAGTCGTTGGTGTAGATCTGTACCTCCCGGGTACCGCCGCGAACCCACAACTGCTGCCCCACCAGACGGAAAGGGGCAGAGTAGTAGGCATGATCGAAGACCACGTGGCAATCCCGGTGCAGTTTGACCTGCTTCCATATCGCCATGTCGTAGGGCGTACCCGGCAGCGGCAGCAGCGTTTCGCGCTCCGTCTCGAAGCGCACCAGGGGCTTCTCCTTGGTCGTGCCGTGGATGCGTCGTCCGGCAGTGGTATCCACCCAGCGCAACACATCTCGGTTGGCCTGGGTGATGGTCGTGGGCTCCCGGCCGCCCAGGAAGTTGCGCTTGACGTAGTGGACGCCGCCCTGTTCGACCTTGCCCTTGTGTTCGGGGGTCCTCGGACGGCAGGGGGCGATCAGAAAGCCGTAGTGCTCGGCGCACTCCCGATAAGACTGCTGAACCTGGGGATCGTCCCAGCAGGCGCGGATGATCGCAGCCTCGAGGTTGTCGATGACCACCCGCTTCGGCACGCCGCCGAAGAAGGCAAAGGCATTGCGGTGCAATCGCAGCCAGGTCTCGATCTTCTGGTCGAAGCCTGTCCTGAGCGAAGCCGAAGGGACGAACTTGGCGTACTGATGGCGACTCCAAGACAGAGTCATCACGAAGGCCCAGGTCTTGCACAACTCGCCGGTGTCCGGGTCGATCATCCGCCCGGCGTAGCCAAAATCAGATTGTCCCTCCTCGCCGGGCGGGGTCTCCACCCGCACCGTCACGTTCGGCGATTTGGGCTCCAGATTGCGCACGAAGCGATGCACCGACGAGTAGCTGCCGATGTAGCCCCGCTCCTTCAGCCGCTCGTAGATGGCGGCAATCTCTACGCTCTCTTGGCGCAGCTTGACCACCACCTCCCGATACGGCTCCACCGACGAGGTGTTCTGCGGCGGAGGCGTGCTCTTCAACGTCTCCTCTGCCAGTTGGTGCAACTCACTCAAGGGCGGCAACGGCCCCAACAGCAAGCCATGCTTGGCCGCCCAGGCCCGGTAGCGCCCCACCGTCTTACGGTTGATGCCTGTGGCCCGCGCCACAGCACGGTTGCTCTGACCTGCCCGCAGTTGTCTCAAGATTTCTCGAATGTCCATGGTTTCTTTCCTCTTTCCAGGCATGTTCCCTCCCACTCTCTTTGGTTTAGGAGTGGCAAGTATGCCCGATGTCGAGGAATTTCGCCAGTGCCATCGTGGCCCAGTTTGGGCGAAAGCGAGTGGCCCCCTTTTGGCGAAAACAGGTGGCCCAGTTTGGGTGAAAACCTCTGGCCCACTTTGGGTGAAAGGACGTGGCCCATTATAGCCCGAAAGGTGACAGCAGGTCGAGCGCCTTGTCGGGCAGATGACGCTCGGGCAGCCAGCCGGCGGAGAGTTGCACCGCCGCCTCCAGCGCATCCTCGGCGATGAGCACGTTGTGGATGCTGGTGAGAAACCGGGTTTTTCGGAAAAAACCCGGTTTCTGGGACAGCGCGGCATCCTGCACAATGTACTGGCGGTACACGCCGGTCGTGGTCGCGCCGATGACACGCAGACCGCCCCCGCCCGCAGGATGGTGTGAATCTCGTCGTCGTCCTCACGTTCCTTCGACTGGCTCACCGCCACGAGTACTCGCGGTGGCAGGACAAGCTTTGTGTCCGAGGAGTTCTTGCACGAGGCGGATCGCTTTGATGAGGCCGTCCAAGTCCTTTCCGAGCACCTCCCGATACAGAAATAGCAGCCCGTTGAGCGCCTGATTGTGAGTTGAAGCAGCAACGGTTTCTTCCGTCGCCAGGTGAAGGAGAAAGGCTCTGACGTCCGAGTGGGTGGCGTTTACCGTGAAAGAGGATGAAGCGTTTGATCCAGTCGGCGTAGGCTTCTTCGGTGCGGACGGAATAGCCCTTGAGACGTATGACGTCGCGAACGCGATCCAAGAGTCGTTTGGAACGGTGTTTCACTCCTATCCCTGAAAACGGATTTGCGTGACAGCGATTTCTGGTTTATACTATGCACGATCAGGATGGAAGCCTATTATCCAGGGCAACTCCGGAAATGCAAACGATGGAGGCAGGTAGGGGGACTCTCTCTAGCACGTTTGTTCTAGCGCTGGGGGGGGACTCCGCCTACTAATAGTTACTGGAATTATGATATAAGGATTGTGTCAAGTTGCATACCGCCATATCTGGTGTGGTGCGGCAAGAAATTCCCATATATGGGGTGTGAAGTTGGCTAAAAAGCTCATTTTGGGCTTATATCATAATCTCAGTAATAGTTAGGCACACACACTGTACCCATTTCTAAAACATCACAAGTTTGGAGAGGTTAGAATGTCAGACTTGTCGCAGATACAAGTTAAATTTGCTGAAAACCAGGATGTCCTCACAGATCAAGTCGAGTCTTCAGAAACTCGCTCAGAGCTGAATGTCCCTTCCCAAAAGGTTAAAGATACAGTTACCATCCTCGGGGGTTTGGTTAGTTTATTTGCAGCCTTTTTGTTGGTAGCGGGGCGGTTATTTTTTGCTGGTTACCTTGGAGCTATGAACATTCCTCTTGAACTCGTAAATCTATCCGTGTGGGAATATGCAGAGAAAGTATGGCGTCATTTGCTTCTGTATGTCATCATTGTGGCGATAGGCGGAGGTATCATCATAGCACTGGTTATCCTTGTTCATCCATTTGTGAGGTGGATAACTGATAAAGTAGTAAATAAGTTCAGCAGTTGGTGGAAGAGGGGAAGTAAAAAGCCGCCGGAAGAATGGTTGAGGCTAAAGCAAAATTTTAATCAAGTTTTGCACGTGGTACGACTGATTTTTGTGGTATCGCTCGTAGCATTTGGAACTCTACACGTGGTTATAGCTATGCACAACGAGGGCTCGAAGTATGGACACATGCTTGTGGCAGGAAATAACATTCAGGTGGAACTTATTTCTGATATACCCCTAGCATTAGAAAATTTCGACGTGTCCCGTTCGAGCGGTATTAGCAGCACATCTCCAATCTTTGTTTACACGGGCTATAGATTGTTGTTCTACAATGCAGAACGCTATTATGTTTTTGATGATATTGATGTTGCCACTTGTAAACCAAAACAAGTCTACATAGTCAGTGGTGAACACTTGGTTCAAGTAAACTTGATGTCTGTACCACGGCCAGCGTGCTCGCCGATTACCCAACCATCTTTGCCAACACAAGAAGCTCCGTAGTACGCCTGTACATGATAGAGAGGGATAGTGTGATAACGTGCCTAACCCGCGGTTGCAGCCGACTTGGCTAATGTGCGACCAGAAAGGATTGTTGATGGAGTACTACGAAAGGTAGGCCCTGTGGTGTTCAGGTGTTCCTTCGGCTTCGCTCAGGACAGGCTCCTACCCAGGCGTGCATCGCTGGTAACGGCTTTTGTGCGGAGCCCTGGGGACGAACGGCCATAACCTGCTAGCCTCGAGGCGGGGGCGGCCTAGGGAAGCACCGGAAGGTTGAACGTATGTGAAGGGTTGAACATCTCGTCAGTCGGAAGCGGCCAAAGAGGCTGATAGGCCGTAACCAAAATGGTATCGTGGGGCGGACTGTCTGAGGATAGCGGCAGGCAGCAACACCCAAAGTCCCCACCGGGAGAGAGACCCCAACCTAACCGGAGCGCATCTCCACAGCAGTCAACTGGGTAAGCCCGATGTGCCCCACACCCGTCAGGGGAGTGGTATCCTGACCGCAAGGAAAGGGGAAGGCGCAGCGGGTAGAGGAGGTCGGAAAAAGCGAAGGCCGTCCTGTAATGGGGCGGATAGGGCCACCAAGTGGTGGAGATACCCAACCTGAAAGGGTGCAGACTTCCGACTGGTGTCTCGTCACGAGAGAGTTTGAGAAACCGGCATAGGAGACAAAGCAGATGACGGCAGTATTAGGAACGACTGCTGGTGCGGTTTCCAACGAAACGATGAACTGGCACGACATCGAGTGGGAGAAGGTTCATCGGAACGTTCGCCGGCTGCAAGCGCGTATCGTGAAGGCAACCCATTTCTGTTGGGAAACCGCGTCTTGTTCCGCAAGGCGTTTGAGATGCTTGAGCCGTGTGAAGGAAGACTTTCACGCACGGTTCTTAGGGGGCTGGGGGCCAGCAATGGCCCCTGGCTACCCGACCGCGCGCGAAATCGGCGGCCACACGCGCTTTCAGTTAGCTTTCTAGCGGAGGCTCTCCCCCGCAGTCGGGCGGCGGGTTATGCGGATGCCGTTGGGCTGCCCAATCGAGCGGACCGTACATACAGGGAAACATAGCTGTGAATCACTCATCCCAATTGACTCTAGACACGGATCCCAGAGCTGAAGTGCTGGCCTCTCCCGCTTATCAAGAGAGAGTAGGCTTGCTTTTTGACCTATTTCGCGCGAGTCGGCAACGCTCTGGAGATCCTCAGTCATTACTCTCGTTACAGGCCGCTCTTGGAGAGATCCTCAGAGGTTGGCAGCAGAAGAAACGAGAATTCAAGAACGAAGACAACCCTCTCGGAATTGCGGTAGTGAATCGTTTGATTCAAGTGCTCAAGCGCATTGCTGATTCGATCGCATGGCGTACTCTGGGATATGATCGACTTCTGATCCAGCTGCTTGCTGAACATTCCAAAACTGGTTTCTTGGAGAAGACCATCATCGCGGAATTTCAGATTGCAGACCAAATCATCAAAGACAAGGGCGCGACTGTGCTAGTCAATGATCTCACAACGATTCTCAGACATGGTGACTTGACAGTGATTCACCCGGACACAAGCTTGGAAATTGTGGAGGTCAAGACGGGTCGCAAAGACGGGCGTGCGACTCGTCAGAAGAAGCATCTGAAAGAACTATTGGATTTCCTAAACACGGGTACCCGCATTAGCAAGGAGGGGACTAGAGACTACATCCGCAGAATAGACATTCCCATTCAAACACACCATTCTGTCGTCGGGGATTTGATAGATAGGGCAAGGGATACAGGATATGAGAGACTTGTCATTAGTGACTGCCTCGCTGTTGAGGTAGTGTATATGCAGCATCCGAATGCTCACAAACCTCCTCAGCGACCTTTCGCGGACGTAGAGCACGTTCTCTCAAGCACCAATCTTGATGTATTTGACAAGCCTACGCCGAGGCTTGTGCCCTATGGCGTGTTCCCATTCGATGATGCAACTTGCTACGATTTGATCACAGGTAGCATCTACTTGATCGCGACTCTTAACTTTGATGCACTTATAGACCTCTTCAATGAGTTCGGACTTGCACTTCAGCTTCCTCAACCAAGCCAACAGGAGATCGAAGAGTACTTGTCTGCTTCGATTGCAGAGATAAGAAAAGCTCAAAAGGAAAGAAAAGACCGTCACAATTGGTTTGTCATTACAGCTGGGAGTGAATATCTGAGAATGAGCCCGGATACTTGGGGAGCGATTTCGTTGGAGTTTATCCGCGAGAGAACTTTCGCAGAAAGCCAGCGACAGCTAATGAGCCAGTTTGACACCTTGGATGCTTCGGAAAACAGGCTTGAGCGACTCTACTGGGGGTACAAAAGTGAAGTCGGTGTCTGGTCTTAGCATCAGAGGCGGCCTAACCACGGGTTGGAGTCGACCGGGCCTATTAGCCCGCGCACATCGGCGGTCACACGCGCTTGAGGTCGGTCTTGTGGCAAAAGCTCTTTCCCGCATCCGGCCCGGCGGCTCAACCCTGACCGTTAGCCAGCCCTACCGAACTGCAAGACAGGGTAGAGCAATCAGCAAGGAAGATCATAAATGTCACTAATCTTGCCTTTAAGAAGCCATCCTAACTGGCGTCATTTCGGTAAGCGTTACTTGAGGTCAGAGGACTTCACTCGTCTATGTGAGGTAGTTGGGCTTCACATTTGCAGAGACTACGAACTTGAGGAGTACGAACGAGAGCAATGGATGTTCCCTGCTGCCCGAATGGTAATGCCAGATGATTATGCGCGCGCTATTTGGGCTTACTTTCAACAACAGGATTTAGAAGTCGAGTTTGATGACCAGTACTTACCATTCCACGAGCTCGATTGGGCAATACGATACAATATACAGACAGATGAAACCCAGGCAAATCGAGATCTACGCCATCCAATCGATATAGCCTGGGGAAATGTAGACGGCTTGGAAAGGCCCGTTGAGGAAGAGTACAAGCCGTGGGACACCTATGTGATTTCACTAGAGGTTGCGGGACGCGAGGTACGTCAGCCAACAGCTACACGCTTCTATCACTATTGGCAAATATATGAACTCTATCAAGTTCGAAAACAGCGAAAGGGGATGTATAGGGACAACGTTTTGTTACCGGAACTTGGCCCAACACATAATGATCCACTAGCTTTGTCTGTTTTGTTCGATGCAGTTTCATACTTTCAGCACCTCTATCAGTCTCAAAGGTCGTTACTGTTCCAGGGACTTCGGGCGGATGAAGACGGCTGGATTTCGCTGGATGAAACCCAACAAGACGATCTGGAGCAGGCAGCCCAGCGATATGCAGCTGACTCTGTGCAGATGTACGAGTTAGATCAGAATGCCCTATACTCTGGTCTGCGACGCATAATGGAGCTCCATGCCAGCTATGGGGAGGCCGACCAAGTTAGACTGGCAGAAGCGCTAAAGACTGACCTTTGGTGTACTGTAGAATTCATGCACTTTGCTCTTGGCACACCAACTGAGGAAATTGCAGAACAAGCTGGTACGATTGGAGGACATGTTCGAAACTATCTTGAATTGCTCTTCCCAAATCACAGACAGGAGACTCGAAGTAAGTCGTTGAGCATCCTCCGCAATCTTGCTCAGGAATACAACGCGCAGACCTCTGATTACTCAATGTCCGACGGCGACCTGGAGAACCTCCTTGTATACACCGAGTCATCAAACCTCGCCTGGTTCGAGTATGTTGTTGCTGAATTGAACAGAGCACATTTTGAGCTTCATTCCTGGCATGCAACAGAGACTTTTCTTCATTTGAAGGCTTTGGCATCCTTTCCTGAAAGCCTGATGAGGACACTTGTCTTGAGGAATGCAGATGCAATAACGCAAAGGAGCTTCCAGGAACAGCGCAATCCCGGAATGGGAAACCTCAATTGCTTGGTGTTCGGCCATCTAAGACCATCTATTCTAGGGCATTACAACGCTGCGAATCATTGGAATGCACAGGAATCAGCCGAGTTCGTAAGGAATCTGTCGCATCTTGTCGCCTTAGCACCTGCTGCTACCAGTGAAGAAGCCTATCTTGGCGCTAATCTAGCCCTTGCTACCCTGTTACGGAACTTCACAAGTCATCTTGTTGTCGAAGATCCAGCATTGCTTCGGGGACAGTATGTGCGATGTGTGCGTGCAATCCTAGCCGCTGTGTTTTCGGCTTGGAAAATCGCCGAAAGGAAAGGCTGGATCTAACAGGGCTGGCTAACCAATCGCTGCACCCGACTTGGCTATGTGCGACCAGAAAGGATTGTTGATGGAGTACTACGAAAGGTAGGCCCTGTGGTGTTCAGGTGTTCCTTCGGCTTCGCTCAGGGCAGGCTCCTACCCAGGCGTGCATCGCTGGTAACCCTTCGACTGTGCTCAGGGCAGGCTGGCTTTGTGCGAAGCCCTGGGGACGACAGCCATAACCTGCTAGCCTCGAGGCGGGGGCGGCCCAGGGAAGCACCGGAAGGTTGAACGTATGTGAAGAGGTGTACATCTCGTGAGTCGGAAGCGGCCAAAGAGGCTGATAGGCCAATACCGTCCCGATACGGAGTGACTATCGGGAATGAGAGCACAAGTGACGCAGGTCAAAGCAAGTCTCTGGCTCTCCAAGCAGCCAGGCGCGTGTCAATTTTCGCCCGATATGGGGCCACCGATTTTCGGCCAAGATGGGCCACTCGCAGAGATGGCGCACGGGAAACTCCTGCTGAAAAAGTGGTAGACGGAATGCATTCGTTAAGGTTAGTCTGAGGGTTCGATATGAACCTCCTCTTCCAGACGACGAGGCTCTTGGGCTCTGAAACTGGCACCGGTGATGACGACGACGTGTGCCCGATGGGTCAGGCGATCCAGGCCTGCCGAGGCCAGCAAGGAGGCTTTTGATGAGTTTTAGGCCAAACCAGATCATTCAGGGTGACTGCGTAGAGGTATTAAACTCAATGCCAGAATCATCCGTCGATTTGATCTTCGCTGACCCACCCTACAATTTACAGTTGCAAAACGATCTGCACCGCCCTAACATGACAAAGGTAGATGCTGTTAACGATCAGTGGGATCAGTTTGAAAGTTTCGCTAAGTATGATGAGTTTAGCCGGGCATGGTTATCTGCTTGCAAACGGGTGCTCAAATCTACTGGGTCAATTTGGGTAATCGGTAGTTATCACAATATTTTCAGGGTTGGGACGATTATGCAGGACCTAGGGTACTGGATTCTCAATGATGTGATCTGGATTAAAACTAACCCAATGCCTAACTTCCGGGGCGTGCGCTTCACCAATGCCCACGAGACCTTGATTTGGGCAAGTACTGGCAAGGGAAATCGGTATACTTTCAATCACCAAGGAATGAAAGGATTGAACGAGGAAAAGCAGATGCGCAGCGATTGGTGGTTGTTATCTCTCGCCACAGGAGCCGAACGGGTCCGCGATGAAAACGGCAACAAAGGGCATTCAACTCAGAAACCAGAGGCATTGTTGTACCGGGTTATTCTGTCCTCCAGCACCCCTGGCGATCTCGTCTTGGACCCGTTCTTTGGTAGTGGAACGACAGGCGTCGTTGCGAAACGCTTGCACCGCAACTGGATTGGCATCGAACGCGAGGAGAGATATGTAAAACTAGCCCAAAAACGGATCGTTGCTG
>Ga0208648_1002732_pt1 | contig 11878 bp, 5 predicted proteins | sample AntAceMetag02UKL_FD_184772 | JGI IMG/M metagenome (GOLD analysis project Ga0208648, IMG submission 184772) | Saline lake microbial communities from Ace Lake, Antarctica - Antarctic Ace Lake Metagenome 02UKL (SPAdes) (version 2) | ecosystem: Environmental > Aquatic > Non-marine Saline and Alkaline...
ATCACCACCGCCGGTGTTTTCCACATTAAGATTATCCATTCGTGAGGTTCCATTGTAATCGAATGTAGGGTGAACGGTCAGGCGAGGCGCGAGAGTGTCTCTTTCATCATCCGGAATCCGGAATTCAGAACCGAACCCGGCATCAATCAACGGTGATCCGGGCAAGAGCGAATAGTCACCATTATCGGGGTCTGCCAGGAGGGGGTCACCATTAATATTGCCGTTGCCGGGCCAGGGTTCATCAGAGTCAATGAAGTTATATGCGATATCAAAATCCACCTTGGAGGGTTCAGAAGCCTCAAATGGTTCCTCGACATTAATCATTATTGAGTTTCGCATCGTAACAAGGCAGCCCTCGTCGGCTTGTTTAACTGATACGCCTGCTCCACAATCGGCGAAATAATTATTCCAGAGTTCTATCTCAGTATTCAGTTTCAGCCCGATGGCTTTCCCGCATCGCAGAATGATATTGTTGTCAGCGTAAATGTGATGCGAACTTGAACCGATACTCAGTCCATTGTCATCACAATCAACAATAATATTTCTGCTGAACCTGATATAATAGGATGCATCTATATCCGCTGCATCATCACCACTGCCAATAAATTTATTACCGGTAATCTCAGAATCGTGTGTTCCGTTTAAATCAAGGTAATCCATACTGACCGAACCGGCAGGCGGACCATCTGTAAGCAGGCAATCTTTCAGGATTATTGTACCCCTGATAATGTGAAGCCCTTCAGGATATGCAGTACCATTATTGGCGGCATAGTCGGGATCACGCGCGAATTTGCGTATTTCTGTCCGTTCGATATGTACATCGCTGCTATACGCGGCTATTCCACCAGCGATCCCATCACTGAGCTTACTATCGTAGATATTCAACGATGCATCCCAAACCTGTATCATGTGTGCATTTAAACGATTATTTTCAGCATCGTCAATAGATATCGAGTCGCTGCCGCCTGAGATGTTTGCGAATCTGAACAGGACCTCCGCCTCTTCTCCTTGTGCCCAGATAACTCCCCAGGGACGCTGCGGGTCGAGCCTGCTAATCCGTACCGAATCAGTTTGCGAACCAATTGCAAATAGTTTTCCGTCAATATCAATGCTTTTACCGGGTGCAATAAGCAATTCCACACCCTCTTCCAGGGTCAGGTTAATGCCCGGCTCAACATAGAGACCCTCCGGTATGATATGAGGATTCCCATTTTTGTAAAATACTGTATTTTGTGAAACAGATCCGTAATGAGCAGTTCCTTCAATGGCATCGTCAGGTACTTCGAATACGAGATAACTCCTTAATGATTCGGTTATTCTATTGGAAGAGACAACAGCAAAGACCTTGAAGAAATAAGTACTTTGATATATTCCTGATACCTGCAAAGATGGTTGTGTAATGTTTGATATGACCTGGGGTGAGTTGTAGAGTGTTTCGAGATCCTGTGCCAGGTTTACCTTATAAGTTACAGCCGTCCCGTCTTCTATGAATGTAGGATCCCAGCTAAACAGTATTCCTTCTTCATTAACAGTTGCCGGCTTGAAATCAAATGGCCGGGGCCAACTCAGGAACTGTTCACGCATTTTATCAACACGACCTATTGTCTTTCCCGGCAGCTCGTCTAACGTAGTCTGGAATTCCTCCAGGCTATATTGTTTCTGCTGGTCCTCCTCGACTGCATCTGCAAGTAGAATCGCAATGCTATCAGTCATGCTTTCATAATATTCAGCAGTAAATAAACTATCTACAATTCCATCAAACTGCTGAATTACAAGCTCGAACATCCCGGTATCCTGCCAGCAACGACTGATTAATACGTTTGATTTTTCATATAATTGATGGCTGCATCGATAATATGGCCATTGTTCAAAATAGTGCCAGTATATGAATGTTTTATCCATATCCCATGGAAGCATATGCCACAAACCATCACCCGCTGTATCATGAACTAAAAAATAGTTGTGATAATATGTCGAACCATTGGCAAGTATCGAGTTCACAACCATAATCCGTGCCAACTCAACCGGATCAAAATAATCAGACAGCTCAGCAAGAAATTGCGAATCCGTAGTCTCGGATAGCCATTGAATCAAACTTTCCAATTCGGCAAAATCATCGTCGGATGGTTCTTCCTTTGTCCAGAATTCAGCAATTACATCGCTTGTATCAAGGAAACAACCATCACGGTCCGCTTTGAACACGGAAGCATCATTGTCGAAGTCGCTTCCCCGCAGGAAATGCACGTCGATCTGTTCGACATCAAGATATAATCCATTATAAACATCATTGATATACAATCTGGCGAAAACACTATTTGCAACAGGGAGTCCTGCACGACGGAATAAATCGTATGCCAGGAATTCCCTGGAAAAGCTCGGGTCTGAAAATTCTGAAACAAGGTTAATCTTATCGCGAACTATCCCATTATCTTCAAATCGCTCGTCACCGTCGAAATTTATCTTAAAAGACTTTTTTGGATCTCTTCGGCTCGTATCACCACGCAGGCGGAGACGAGCATTATTCCAGGTTTGTCCATCATATTCAAAGATACAGTTGATGTACTGGTTCTCTTCCCAGTTCTCAATTATGTATTCAAACTCTCCGGCGTCACAGGTCACACGATAGGTACGTAATTCGAGGCTATACGCATTGGCAGCTATTAATATACCTGATACTAAAATGCCTGTGAGTGCTATGAGAGAGTTTTTTGGGTGAGTTGGTTTATGGAGCATATTTCGTAAATACTTCTGCATAATCGTCTCGCGCTTTCCCTGGATTAGTCACCTGATGTTCTGAATAATTCAAACAATATGCGCAAGGTTCATATTTTGCCCTGAAATATTGAAGTTTTCTTCAAAGGTTTGGAAGTAATGTATAACTGCCGATAACTATGATTAAGACGACATTTTAAAATATAGCAGTTTACACTTCATCAGTCAATGATTAAAACGAATCTGGTATCATTTCTTCTGATCAGAAAATAAAATAAATTTGTTTTAGAGGTAGCGAACAGGGATATTAATATATATATTTTTAGGTTAGGTCAACAATTTCATTTTAATCCAGGTTTCGGATACAAGTTATGAGGATATCCGTTTTACTGGGTGTTATGACATCTCTGCTTGTACTGCATTCCTCAACACCTGCGCAGGAAAATACATACATAATTCATCATTCCACAATCTTAAACGAGTGGGGCGGATCATGTGATATTGCCGTGGAAGGGAATTATGCATTTATTGCAGCTCCCAGGACAGGGCTCCGCATTTTAGATGTTTCTGATCCTTCCGCGCCCGTATTAGCCGGTTTTTTCCAAACCGGGCAGGAAGTATTACGTATAAACGTTATAAATGACATATGTTACGTTTTATGTTTTCCCTCCACATTGAAGATCATTGACGTTTCTGATCCTTCAGATCCTGAACTCGTGGGTACCTGGCAGCATGTAGGTGATGGCGCTGTTGATTTTACCCTTTCGGAGTTCTATGCTTACGTGATATTCGACAATGACGATGGTGATAATTTTTTCGTAATAGACCTCAGTGATATCTCAAATCCCGAGACGGTAGGAATTACATCTACAGGAATTAATGCTTATTTCATTGAGATACAGGGTGATTACGTTTACTTATCTAATACACAGAATGGATTAGCTATTTTAGATGTTTCCTCACCGGATAATCCTTTTGAATCAGGTTCATTAACCTCAAGTATTAACGTATATGATTTACAAATAGCCGGTGACTATGCTTACATGGCGAGTGATAATGGTCTGTTGATTGTTGATATCTGGGATCCAGCCAGACCGATAATAATTATCAATATTGGAATTGAAGGTCTTAAGGATGTTGTATTATCAGGCACAGATTTATTCATCACAGGTGAACGGTCTGCACTTATTGATATATCAATTCCAGGTTATCCTGCAATTACTTATACTGTTGATCATGAAGACAAAGGATGTGGAATTGCGTCATCAAACGGTAACGCTTTTATCTTTCTTGAAACCGGAAGCATAGTAGTATCAGATCTGAGTTATTGGCCCCGCAATGAAAATGACGGTCGTTACGAAAGTTCGGGTATTACTACAGCCATTGATTATTCTGACAGTTACCTGTATGCAAATGGACCTGTTGCCGGTAGTGAGACTATGCATAACCTGAGGATATTTGATGTTTCAAACCACATTAGTCCTCAAGCCCTGGGGGTTTTGCCGGTTTCGGACATGATATATGATCTCGCGGTTAAAGACGATTATGCCTTTGTAGCGTACACTGATTCGGAAGCAGGTCCGGGAACACACGGGATTCAAATCATAGACATCAGCGATCCGGTGACTCCAGAGGAAACGGCGAATATCGTTCTCGAATCAGCTCCCCTGTTTGGAGTTACAGTAAATACTGATTATTTATTTACAGGTACCGCTGATAATGGATTCACGATTATCAACATTTCGGATATTGAGTACCCCGTGGTTGAGGGATATGATTCATTCGGTCCTTATACGGATATGAGTTTTACAGTATTCGGTGATTATGCCATCGTGACAGGCGATACCGGGAATCAACAGGCTCCATTGCGAGTGCTTGATTTGTATAACCCGGCTGAGATTGAAGAAGTTACGAGAAATAATTATATCACTAGAATTGTCCCGGCTGCGGTTAGCGGCGATTATGCTTATCTCGTCCATGAAGGATTGACCATATATAATATTTCTGATCCGGATTATTGGGAACTTGTTGCATCAAATGATGAAGTTACAGGTGATTTTATTTCGGTATCGGGAAACTATGCTTTCATGGCTGATAGAAACGAAAAAGAAATTTATGCTTTCGATATTGGAGTTACTCATAATCCAATCTTAGCCGGAAGTCACAATCTTTCGGGTGATGTCCGTGATCTGGTCAGTAATGATGTCTTCGCCTATGTTGCAGATACATGGTTTACTGAAATATTTGAATACAGCGAAGAATATGGTCTGAATCCGGTCGGAAGGATTATTCCGCAAGAATTCACAGTATCCTCACCCTATCCTAACCCATTTAATTCTACGGTTACACTGGAATTTTTTCTGCCACAGGATGGTAAAGTAGAATACAAAGTATTTGATTTGCTTGGCAGGGAACTGGTTAAATCTAATCAATTCTATCCGGCAGGAAGCCAGAGAATACAATACAGGATAGAACCCGCAGGTTATCATCCCGGCAGTGGTATTTACTTGATGCAGTTGAACTACAACGGTAATAGTGTAATTAAAAGATCTTTATATCTTAAGTAATTTCTGCTACTATTTCTTCTCTCAACGACTGTAAGTTTAGCGTCATACCTGCCTTCCAGGCTGACCGCCAATGTCATTCTCGGACTTGATCCGGGAATCCACCAGATCGTAACCTGTTGTTGTACCTGGATTACTGCCTTCGCAGGAATGACAATCTGAGCTGATTTTTGCATTGTCGGACGGCTTACTTCGCAGGAATGACATGGTGGATTGATACAAAAAATTTAGATGAACGTCGTCTGATTGCCATCCCGATTAATTTTTCCCGAACTCTTTCCCAGTAATTCAAACGCTCCGGCTGTCGCCATTCTTCCCCTGGGTGTTCGTTCGAGTAGTCCCTGTTGGATGAGGTAGGGTTCGTATAATTCTTCAATCGTTCCGGCATCTTCGCCCACAGTCACCGCCAGGGTCGAGAGTCCGACCGGTCCACCGCGATACTTGGTCACAATCGCATCAAGGAGACGTATGTCCATATCATCGAGACCATTTTCGTCTATCTCCAGGCGAGTCAGGGAATTTTTCGCAATTACGGAAGTTAATATTCCACTCCCTTCAACTTCGGCAAAATCCCGCAGTCTTCGCAGGAGACGGTTCGCAATTCGAGGTGTCCCCCTGCATCGTCCGGCTATCTCAAGGTGAGCTTCATCGCCAAGCCTGACTTCAAGTTTTACAGCATTATGGCTGATGATTTGAGCAATTTCAGAGGGATGATAATAATCCAGTCTGTTTGTTATTCCAAATCGCGCTCGAAGTGGAGCCGTAAGGAGACCGGCACGAGTTGTCGCGCCGATCAAGGTGAAGAGGGGAAGATTAAGTTGTACTGTTCTCGCCGCCGGACCACTGTCTATAAGGATATCGAGGCGATAATCTTCCATTGCTGAATACAGGTACTCTTCAACCTTTTTATTCAACCGGTGAATTTCATCTATAAAAAGAACGTCGTTCGGTTCAAGATTGGTCAAAAGTCCTGCAAGATCAGCGGCTTTTTCGAGCACCGGGCCACTTGATGAATGCAGCCGCACTCCCATTTCTTCTGCAATTAGATGAGCGAGTGTAGTTTTCCCCAGCCCAGGTGGACCGTAGAAGAGGGCATGATCCAGCGCTTCGCCTCTCTGACGTGCCGCAGCGACAAAAACCTCAAGGTTCGCCTTTATCTTCTCCTGGCCGACAAAATCCTGAAAACGTATCGGTCGAAGAGAACGGTCAAGCTCAATATCCTCCGGGACAGGAGCTGGCGCTGTTATGCGAGTATCGTAGTCCAAAATAACACTGTTTGTTAATTAGAATAATTCCGATGTGTAACTGTATAGCCAGGCTGAATATCAAGGACTTATCGTCGTACTATACAGATACTCCGAAGTCTTACTTAATAATGATAAATGAAGTGTCAATATATACGGAGCGCACTCTCATTCGCAAGGAAACTAAATATTGCCATCCCGAAATCTTGGAGATTCAAACATTACATGCATTCAAATTAATTGAGCGTACTATCGGTAAGTACAATAAAAATACTTACCCAGCATAAGGACAATTGTTTTTAAGACGACATGAGATGCAGTCCCAGCGAATTAAAATTCGGTGATTTCCAGATTTATTTATGAGAATTGAACCGAATACCGTTGGATTATTGGATTGAAAGTGATAAATTGCCTCCTGTTCCTATTTAAAAGAATTGTATTTTATTTTTACCTGAAATATCATAAATTTATTGGTTTAATTTCCTACAACATTAGCTGACTATTGCAGATTGACCGGTTATGCGAATATTAAGCGCCGCAAAGCTTAAACCCGGCGACATCTTAGGTAAATCTCTTTTCAATGAGCAATCCGAATTATTGCTCGCCTCCGGGTATGTCCTGACTCCACAGATGATAGCTCTTGTGCGAAATAAAGGTTTCAACCATGTTTTTATCATGGATGAGCTTTCGAAGGATATAATGCCTGAAGCAGTTATTACTGATGCGGTTAAGCAGGCTACGAACTCCAGGCTTGCCAAGACGTTTGAAGGCGTTAAAGACAACCTTGCTTTCGAGAAATTCGCTCCGGAAGAAATAAAGAAACGCTTGCAGGATGATGACATCAGGGCGATGGTGAAGATGCCTGCAATCCGTAAGCAGGTGGAACAGATGTTAGAGGAAATTGTTGACAATAACATTTCCATGTTCTCATCCTTGTCAACCAGATCGGACGGCGGAGAAAGCTATGAACACGCTTTTAATACCTCCGTTCTATCTATATTGATCGGCAGAGAGTTCAAATATGACCAGCAAGAGTTAAGATCTATTGGTTCAGCGGCTATGTTGCATGATATCGGCAAAATGGCTTTTGGCGATCTTAATGAAAAGAAGCCGAGCGAACTTAACCGTGATGAGAAAATGCTTCTCCGTGAGCATCCGGTTTATTCGATGTTGATATTACAGGGAAGTGAACCGGAGGCATTTGTTGAGCAGACTGCCGTATTCCAGCATCATGAGCAAGAAAATGGAAAAGGTTATCCCCAGGGATTAAAAGGATTTGGCAAGCCACCAATAAAAAATCGAGGTCATGATAAAGGATACATTTATCGTATGGCGGAGATTCTCGGGGTAGCAAATACTTATGATAATCTGACCTCCGGTACATATGACGGAATAATGCGTACACCTGAAGATGCTATTACTGCTCTTGTCAACAAGGAAGCAGGATACTGGAATGAATCAGTTGTACATGCACTTACTAAAGTAGTTGAATGTTATCCAGTCGGCTCCACGGTAATAATAAAGAGTAACTATTCTAACAGCCATATTGATTATTCAGGAATTGTAGCAAAATTGAATCCTGAAGATCAATCCAAACCGATTATTATTCTAACCCACAACTCTGTTGGCGGCAATATTACACCACATAAGGTCGATTTCTGCGATGAACGTTTTATGACTATCGAACTCAATCTTTGATGGTTTGAATCGAATGAAGCCTAATGGATCAGTTCACATGCTATAGTGTGTTCTGTCATTCTCGGGCTTGACCCGGGAATCCATTGCACTAATTCGATGAAAAACGTGGCTTCCCGGGTCAAACCCGAGAATGACAACCTAGTGAATCAGAATATATATCTCCGGATGAAAGCCTGTTATTTCTTGATAGATTTTCAAAGAATCAACATTGCATCGCCATAGCTGAAAAAACGATACTTTTCCCTGACCGCTTCATCGTAAGCTTCCAATATTCGGTCACGTCCTGCAAGAGCGCTTACCAGCATTAATAATGTCGATCCGGGAAGATGAAAATTGGTGATCAGCGCATCCACAGCTTTGTAGCGGTATGGTGGACGGATGAAAAGGTTTGCTTCCCCTTGTTGGGGTATTATCTTTCCTTCGTCATTTGTCACTGTTTCCAAAGTCCGCACTACAGTCGTTCCGACAGCAATAATTCTACCGCCACTTTGCTTCGCTTCATTGATCTTTCCTGCTTCTGTGGTATTTACCTCAAATACTTCCTTATCCATCACATGATTTCTAAGATCTTCAACACTCACTGGGCGAAAAGTCCCAATGCCCACATGCAAAGTTATTCTCGCAATTATAATACCTTTTTGTTTCAATTCATCGAAAATTGAATCGGCGAAATGAAGCCCTGCTGTTGGAGCCGCCACTGCACCATTATGGTCGGCGTAGATGGTTTGATAACGCTCCATGTCATCAACCACAGGCTGGCGTTTGATATACGGCGGCAAAGGTGTTTGACCGTTTTTCTCCAGCCAGTCATGAAATTTCCCGCCGGTATTAAAATGTACAATCCTTCTTCCTTCTTCAGCGATTTCAATGATTTCAGCCGATACGCCTCCGGGGAATAGCACGACCTGACCCCGCTTGAGCCGTTTGGCAGGCTTGACCAGGCATTCCCATGTCAATTCCTCCAATTCCCGTAAAAGAAATATTTCGACTTTGCCGCCTGTACTCCTTTTTCCGATCAACCGGGCTGGGATTACTCGAGTATCGTTTATTACAAGAACGTCACCCTTCCGCAGGTAAGAAGCAATGTTGAAAAACCGGTCATGTTTTAATAGTTCACTACCCCTGTTCAGCACCAGGAGCCGCGATGAATCACGGCGTGTCAAAGGCTCCTGAGCAATCAGGTTCTCAGGAAGATTGTATAAATAATCAGATCGTTTATCCATTTTGGAAGAGTGTCTCAATAATTCAATATTCAGTTTTGTCAACAGAAAGTATTTTGTTAATCATATTACGTAGAACTGCCGTGAAATTACAAAACAATAATCATCTTTTGAAAGGGTCAATTTCTATAAGAAATGTAGCCCGGACGGCTTGCGTCCGGGGAAAAATGTTACGATGTTTTATTCTGTTAATGCTGATATACAGCGCTTTCCCGGACGCAAGCCGTCCGGGCTGAATTGAAATATCTATGTAAATTGCTTTCCTTTTTGTTACTATTTTGCTTATCTTTCTAAAATTCTTTACAATTTCAAACAATAAATGCCTGGGGATGGAATTTATGTTTACTGGAAGACAAAAGAACATTTTACTGCCTGCGATATTGCTGCAAATTGTTATTACGCTACTGATTACACATCTTTCTTCCGCACAATCCGGCGGTAAGTTCCAAATTGCGGTAGTTGATCTTGAGATGGCGGGCGGTATTCCGGATAACTACCGGCGTACGCTTTCGGACAGGCTTCGCCTGGAGCTGGGCAATACAGGTCGATTTACAATCGTTGAGCGGAATGCCATGGAGAATATTCTATCCGAGCAAGGATTCCAAATGTCAGGCTGCACTACTGATGAATGCGCGGTAGAAGTAGGTAGATTACTTGGTGTAGATCGCATGGTCGCCGGTTCTATCGGTTATGTCGGTAAGACATATTCCATTATTATCAGGATGATAGATGTCGAATCCGGATCGATCCTCACCCAGAAAGGCGTAGATTGCACCTGCGAGATTGATGAGGTCCTTTCTTCAAGAATTCGGGAAGCGGCGCGATTGATTGCCGGACTGGAAATTCAGGGCTCCGGGGAGAATGTGCCTTCTATCGCTGGTTTTGGTGATCTCTTCATCAAATCTGATCCCCCCGGTGCAACTGTGATCATTGACGATACAAAGTTAAAGCAAACCACTCCTTCGGTCTTCGAGAAGCTTTCCGCTGGTCCCCATTCGGTTCGTCTTAAGAAGGGAAACCTTGTCGCAGTCAGCCCGGTTTTTGTTGCTCGTGATGATATCACTCGACTTGATTTGAAACTTGAAAAGGGAATGGCTTCACTCCGTGTATATTCCAATCCCTTTGAAGCGATTCTAACCCTTGATAATAAAACCGTTGGTCCTACACCACAGTCAATCAACGGGCTGGCGGTTGGACAACACAGTCTTAAATTGACTTTTCCCGGATACGTAGATCACGAGGAATTGGTTACTCTCAATGCCGGTGATGAAAAACGGATTGACAAAAAACTGTTCAAAGCCGGAAAGTTTAAGATTATTGCTGATCCTGAGGGAGCGGAAATATTTTTCGAGGGGAGTTCACGTCAGAATTCACCGGTCACCATCGAAAACTTGCCGCCGGGAAAATATGAGATTACCGCAGTCCTACCCCGGTACAGGACGTGGAAACACTTAATGCCACTTGCTGAAGGTGAAGAGAAAGAGCTGTCGATAACCCTGGCACCTAAGGTAGCCTCAATCTGGATCAGCACACCATTAAAGGATGTAAAGACATTCATTAACGGCAATGAGATACAAGAAAACCTTCCTGTCGAAATACCAAACCTGCGCATGGGAGAGTACAAAATCGAGGTAACCAGACCTGACTATGAGACCTGGACTGAAACTGTGAAAGTCGAATCAGAGAAGAAGTACACCGTATTCGCCAGGATGGTTAAACAAAAAGGTATCTTGGGATTTTCTGGATTACCCGCGAATACCAGGGTTATTCTCGAGGGCAAAGAAGTAGGTATAACTCCCCTGGATAACAAACCGCTTGAGGTAGGAGAATACTCTGTTCTCTTGCAAAAACCGGGTTACAAACCGGGTGAAAGCCGGCAAATAATAATAAAAAACAAATCGAAAACTCCGGTTACTTTCAATCTTAAATCGAAATCAAAGACCAAATCTGTCCTTTATTCCTCGCTTTTGCCTGGATCGGGTCAGATTTATGCTGAACGAAGCACATTTGGATGGAATTATGCTCTTGGTGAAGCATTGGGTATCGGATATGTTTTATACACAATTTTCGACTATAACAACAAGGCAAATGATTATAATACAGCTCGTTCTGCCTACAATAATGCAATTGCAGCAAGTGATATAAGCTCAACCTATTCAAATATGCAGTCAACTTTTGACGATACCGAATCTGCAAAAACTCAGATATATATCGCTGGATTAATAGCTGGTGGACTATATGCCTGGAATATAATAGACGCTGTTTTGTTTAACAAAGTCGGTGAAAGCAACACCGCATTGGCTAACCGGAATGACAGGAATATTCAATTCGTTTTTAGTCCGGTCGAAAATTCGAGTGGAACAGAGTCAATAGGTGTGTCAATCGGAATAAACTTTAACTGCTCAGGGAGGATAGGTCGATGAAAAGAGTTCATATATCC
>Ga0208648_1002738_pt1 | contig 11854 bp, 14 predicted proteins | sample AntAceMetag02UKL_FD_184772 | JGI IMG/M metagenome (GOLD analysis project Ga0208648, IMG submission 184772) | Saline lake microbial communities from Ace Lake, Antarctica - Antarctic Ace Lake Metagenome 02UKL (SPAdes) (version 2) | ecosystem: Environmental > Aquatic > Non-marine Saline and...
TTGAACGACGTCTGTTTCGCACTCTCTACGCTCTCTACGTTCGAATATTGAAAGAGAAGCAAGAAGAAAAAGAGATTCGGTATAGAGGGAATTATTAGATCCTGGTCAGATTACTGCCCAGGATCTTAGGACTCACTCCGTTCGCTTCGATCGGCTCAACAGCCGCCGTTCAACTCCGCAGGCTTCGTTGAACGACGTCTGTTTCGCACTCTCTACGCTCTCTACGTTCGAATATTGAAAGAAAAGCAAGAAGAAAAAGAGATTCGGTATAGAGGGAATTATTAGATCCTGGTCAGATTACTGCCCAGGATCTTAGGACTCACTCCGTTCGCTTCGATCGGCTCAACAGCCGCCGTTCAACTCCGCAGGCTTCGTTGAACGACGTCTGTTTCGCACTCTCTACGCTCTCTACGTTCGAATATTGAAAGAAAAGCAAGAAGAAAAAACAAAATAAAAAATCTAATCCACTCTTATAATCCAAACACTCTTTCAGATCTTATACACTTGTCTATAGCAGCTTGATTTTATATCTCCTCACATTCATCATCTACACTCTCTTCGCACATATAAATCTTTCTTATTGGCATTATACGTTCTACTTCTGTCAAGATCGTGAGCAACTTTTATACCCTGGAACAATATAGATCCGTTCCACTGCAGGGGGGTGAAAGAAAAAAGATCCACTCCGTTCCAGGGGTTACAAGATCCACTCCGTTCCAGGGTGACGAATGAAGAAAATAAAGACTGAGAGAAAAGCAAGAAGATCAAAGCGGTAGCTCAGATCACTGCTGGGGCAGTGATCTGAGTAGAGTTTGGGTGTAGTAACACCCCACCTCGGAATAGAGGGAATTATAAAAAAATATAATACAATACAATACAATTCAATTCAAATCAATTCAATACAACCAATCAACCAATGTAAGACCGTTCACATCTCTGGCTCATCGAGGGTCTTCTCTGCGGGTACGCAAAAATGACCCTCGATAAACCAGATCTGTTCACGGAATATTGAAAGAAAAGCAAGAACAAAGAAACCAATGTAAGACCGTTCACATCTCTGGCTCATCGAGGGTCTTCTCTGCGGGTACGCAAAAATGACCCTCGATAAACCAGATCTGTTCACGGAATATTGAAAGAAAAGCAAGAACAAACAAACCAATAAAGTCCGCTCCGCTGTAGGGTTAGAAAATCCGCTCCGCTGTAGGGTGACGAACAAACAAACCAATAAAGTCCGCTCCGCTGTAGGGTTAGGAAATCCGCTCCGCTGTAGGGTGACGAACAAAGAAACCAACTTGACAAAAGAACAATTCGGTACTTGAAAGCCAGAGTTTGGGTGGATTACCACCCCGCCTATGTATAGAAGAATTATTAAATAAATATAATATAATACAATCCAATTCAATTCAAATCAATTCAATACAACCAATCAACCAATGTAAGACCGTTCACATCTCTGGCTCATCGAGGGTCTTCTCTGCGGGTACGCAAAAATGACCCTCGATAAACCAGATCTGTTCACGGAATATTGAAAGAAAAGCAAGAACAAAGAAACCAATGTAAGACCGTTCACATCTCTGGCTCATCCAGGGTCTTCTCTGCGTGTACGCAAAAATGACCCTCGATAAACCAGATCTGTTCACGGAATATTGAAAGAAAAGCAAGACGATCAAGACCGTTCATGTCCTGGGCGCAACAGCAGACTTCAGCCTGAATACAGGCAAATGTCTGCCGATACACCCAGAACATTCACGGAATATTGAAAGAAAAGCAAGAACAAAGAAAGAAATATAAAGCCACTCCGTTGCAGGGTGAATCCAGAGCCACTCCGTTGCAGGGTGACGAATGAATAAGAAAAATTAGTAAGTGAGAGAAAAGCAGGAAGATAAATACATATTAAGTGAGAGAAAAGCAAGAAGATAAATACATTAATGTTGCTCCTTTGCCTACATATATCCGGTAAACACAAGCAAGATGAAAAGCAAGGGGAGTGTTTACCGGACATGTAGGTCAGTCGCAAGAGCGATTCCAAACTACCCAAGTATTACATAATTGCATATTATATACATGCTCCTAAGTGTACGCATATATATAATTGTCATTATGTAAACTTGGATAGAAAAGCAAGGGAATCGCTCAAGAATAATTAACAAATGAGAGAAGATATGTGAGATCTAAGTAACAGCAAGGGGTTTTAGTTAGTGTGAAACTTGACCTACACATTGATTATTCAGGTCATTACCAGAAAGGCGGATAAACAGGGATTGCGAAAAACCATATATGTAGATATTCTTTCTGCCAGATAGCAAGATGAAAAGCAAGTAGAATATCCGGCAGAAAGAATATCAAAGTATTTGGGTGGATTACCACCCCACCTTGGTATAGAAGAATTATTAAATAAATATAATATAATATAATATTAATACAATCTAAATCAATACAATACAATCAACTAACCAATACAATACAACTAACCAACCAATATAAGACCGTTCACATCTCAGGCAGAGGATGGGCTTTCTCAGCGTGTACGCTAAAATAGCCCATCCTCCGCCTGATCTGTTCACGGAATATTGAAAGAAAAGCATGAAGAAACTAACCAATATAAGACCGTTCACCTCTGGCAGGCGGTGGCGTGCTTCTCAGGCAGAGCCCTAAAATGCCCGCCACCGCCTCCCAGAGGTTCACGGAATATTGAAAGAAAAGCATGAAGAAACTAACCAATATAAGTCCGTTCAGCTCTGGCAGGCAGCGGCTGGCTACTCAGGCAAAGCCCTAAAAAGCCAGCCGCTGCCTGCCAGAGCTTCACTGTAATATAAACCGTTGATAACGGTATCTTTGTTGACTTCTTGTGAACAAATACCACAAACCACGGGAAATATAAAATCTATATAATCAGATTCTGGTTATTATTAAAAAGAAATGTAATAAATACAATACACCATTTTTAATACAAATTCCCCAATATTGACATGCAATATTCCTTCGGCATTTTGGTGATCATCAAAAATATAATCAAATCCAATACACCATTTTTAATACAAACTCCCCAATATTGACATGCAATATTCCAAAACAAATCCAGTGTGGCCCTAAAATAAAATAAATAAATATGCATAAAAAACAATAAATAATTTGCTTTTTATTGTTTTCACATTATACTATATATAGAGTTAGTTAATTTAATCGTTTATAGTTCATTATTTTCGTATAGCGTGATATTTCGGTAAAGAAAAACCGGAATTGATGAAAACCCCCGGCAATTAGTGCCGTACAAAAACAGGAGATTTAAGATGACAAAAGTAAATGGAATTGTTGATCAGGCTTCCCGTATTTCTGATATTAAAACCGCAATCGCAAAATTTGATATCAAAGAAACTAACTATCAAACTGACCTCAGAGAAATCAACGACATTATAGAGGATTCTGGGGATACTATTATTGCCCGCTTACGTGACAAAATCAATGATCAGGATTTTTTCTGGTATCTAGATCTAAATGGACGGTTTGAAATTGCCGAACATTTCCTTGGTTTCCTTCCAGATCTTTGTCAGCTTTCCGATTCCATCGTAGAAGCTCTCAAATAACCATGATTGAATAACCCATCAAATCCCCTGCCAATCTGGCAGGGGATTTCCTTTTTATATTTACTTATTTTATCCCTTTTACATTCTCTCATCATATTTTCCGCTTTTCATTCCTGAAATCTCCATCATTGTAAATTATCGTTCTAAATCTATTTTCTCCTATAATTTTTACGACTTTCACCATTTCAAAATCTATTATAAATTATTCTTCCTGTTCTAAAACCCCGACTAAATGAAGCATAAATAACACTTTACACCATTTCAACCCCTATGGAATGTCGTATAAGCTCCGTACTAAGTCCGCTGTTTTTCTGTATTATTATATATTCTCGCTGATCTTCAGTAAAATGTGATCCCCGGGCACCTGACATCTGATATCCTCTTATTTTTACGTCTTTCCCCTGATCTCAGAATATCAAAATCCATATAAGCTATCTTTAATCCCTTCATTTCCTGATCAATATCAGCACACAGATTTAATTTTTTCTCTCTCTCAGATTAAAATTTGATAGCTTCATTACAAATATTTTTCCAGATCTCAACCCTCTTTTCTCCCCCGCAGAAATCTATCCTTCGCAAATTTACTTGACATCCTTTGTTGTCGTGGCACTTACGACATAATTAATAAAGGAGGTCTTCAATGGCTAAATTAGTCGGTCTTGTAGGATCTATTGTCAACAAAGCTGGAACATTCGTCTTTTCAACCTGGAAAGGTATTCAGGTTGCCAGAGCTTACCAGCCAAACGTATCAAATCCCCGTTCTACTGGGCAAATTGCCCAACGTACAAAATTCGATTATTCGGTTCAGTATGGGATCGCTATGAACCGGATGCCCTATCTGAAACATATTTGGAGTTTGATCACTCCCCAGGCGCGCACTCCATACAATGAGTTTGTCTCTAGAAATCTGCTGAATGGCACTTTCGAAACAGACAATACTCTTTGCCCGAACAAAATGATCATTTCTGACAATAATGATTATATCCAGGGTCTGGTTTTACCAGGTGATCAAGCTTGCCTTGCTGGTGTTTGGACTCTTGATGGGCTGGATGTTGATGGTTGCGGTGATGCACCCGATGGAATCGTGATGGTTCAGATTTTCCAGTCAAATCTGTTAGCAGATCCTGATCAATCCCCTTTCCGTGATGCCCGTATGTGCGAAGAGTATGTCCCTGAAGCCGCCTGGCCAGATGCAGCTCTTGTCACTACAGCCCAGTACGAGGATATCTTTGATATCTGTTGCCCTGCCTGTGCTGATCCAGCCGCAGAGTGCTGCGATGCCGCAGTTTGGTTAATTCCTGTGTGGTCAGATGGTTTGGACGCTTCCAGTGATCCCACTCTCATAACCAAAGTTGGAAACGCAGTCTTGGTCTGCTCTGTAGCATAGTGATAAATTCGCCGGGGAACTTACCTTTTATTCCAGTTCCCCGGCAATTATCATTATTAATTAATTGGAGGTCATGAAATGGGAAAATCTGTAGGGCTTGTAGGATCTATCGTAAATAAAATAGGCAATTTTGTATTTTCTACATGGCATGGTATGCAGATCATCAAAGCCTATCAGCCAAACATATCAAATCCCCGTTCTGCTGCCCAGGTTGCCCAACGTGATAGATTCGACTATGCTATTCAATACTCAATAGCAGCAAACAAACTTCCATACCTCAAACACCTCTGGGATATGATCACTCCACAATTCCGAACCCCTTTTAATCAGTTTACCAGTCTTAATCTTCTGAAAGCTGATTATGAAGTTGATAACACACTTTGCCCCAATAAAATGATCATAAATGCCAATAATGATTATCTTCAGCATATAATCCTTTCTGGTGCTCAATCTTGTGCTGTTGATATCTGGTACAATCCCGGACTTGATGTCTCTGGTTGCGGTGATGAGCCTGATGGATTTCTAATAATTCAGGTATTCAATGCCAATCTCTTAGCAGATCCTAATCAATCCCCGTTTCTTGACGCAAAAATGTGCGATGAATATATCTTTAATGATCATTGGCCGATCGTGGCTGATACTCCGGTCGTATCCGAATATAAACTCTTCTATGATCTATGCTGCCCAGAATGTGCTGATCCAGCCGGTGAGTGCTGTGATGCCTGTGTTTGGATAATCCCCGTTTTTTCCGGTGGTGTAGATGCTAGTTCCGATCCTTTACTCATTACAAAAGCAGCCGAAGCAGTATTACTCTGCACTCCGGCTTAAATAATATAATGTTCTATAACCCAATAAGTCCGGTCGGAATACCATTCATAGTAATGGTGAATGTAAAAATATCCGACCGGATGAAAAAACTTAAAAGGAGTTCTTATTATGGCTAAATTAGTTGGTCTTGTAGGATCTATTGTCAACAAAGCTGGAACATTTGTCTTTTCAACCTGGAAGGGGATTCAGGTTGCCAGAGCTTACCAGCCAAACGTATCAAATCCCAGATCTGCTTCTCAGGTCACTCAGCGTACGCATTTTGATTTCGCTGTTCAATATGGCATTGCCATGAATAACATCCCATATCTTAAGAAATGTTGGTCCTTGATCACTCCTCAGAACCGATCACCTTACAATGAATTTGTAAGTCGTAACCTGAAGAATGGTGTTTTTTCCTACGCTGACAAACTTTATCCCCCTAATATTGTCGTCAGTGATAATAATGATTATGTCCAAGGTCTAGTCCAAAACCTTCTCATGACTTGCACTGATGGCGCTTACGACTTTGTAGGTCTTGATGTAGATGGTTGCGGTGCTGAACCTGATGGCTTTTTAGCTGTCGCTGTATATAATGATAACTGCTTAGGTGCATTAGATCTTTCACCCATAAAGGATGCCCGTATGTGTGAATTTTTATTCCAATCAGCTGTCTTTGGTGGCTGGCCTGTCGGTGTCGCTTCAGCTACTCAACAAATCCCGTATTCTGACTATTTTCATGTATGTTCTACTTTTTGCCCACCTAACGTTGGTGATCTTGATTTTAATTGCTTCCTGATCCCATTATATTCTGATGGAACAGGTGTAATTACATCTCCCGAAGACATTACCCTTGTTGGAAATGCTATAACTTTCTGTAGAGAAAGTGTCTAAATGAATCGGAGGTCATAAAATGGCTAAATTAATTAGCCTTTTAGATTTTAAACTTCTATATCCTGATGGTTCTGAAACCACATTGAAAAATGTTGAAAAGAAAGCCGCTCGTATCATCTGTAAAAATACTAAATGTGAAACCCTTTATCAATTCGCAAAGGGAACCTGGCATAAAATCAAAAAAAGTGGCTGAGGATGCCACTAATAAACTGGAGGTTTATATGACTAAAAATTGCAGTGCTGTAAAACCCAAATTCTCTGCTCCTCCACCCGGGATGTCCTATAAAATCGAATGTAAACGAAACGCTGTTTTCTATCTTGGATCATGTCCGGAAGGAAAAGCTCGAGCATTTGCGAAACATAAAAACGCTGTTAATCTTTGGGTTTGGAAAGCTAAAGGATGGGTTTCTTTAGGTATTGAAACCCCAGATCAAGAAAAATTAAGGAAAAAACTCTCGAAAAATACTTAGGAGGTATTTATGTTTAAAGTTCTTATTCTTCAATTACTGGCTCTTGTCTCATTATGTTCAGCAAAGGATATCATCATTGGCTTTCTTGCCGGTCTTGCTGCTGACACTGAAACTCAGGTTGATGATCTTGGCGTTATGGCTGCTGATGTAGTCCTTTCCAACGTCTTAGGTTGTGAATCCCCTATCAATTCCCTTTCTCCCGAAGCAAAATCTGCTGTTATGGAAAGTATCCGGACCAACGAACTCAAATTCAAGAAAACCAAATGATCTAGCCTTGTTGTCATTATGTCATTCAAAGCAATTATTAGGCGCTTGGTTCAACTGGAAAATGATATGTATGGTAATGGTGTTACTGGATGTAAATCAGCCGTCAGATCGCTTAAAAGCTCTTTCAATATGCTGAAATTTATGTTTATGACAATTCTTGCCTTGCAGGTCGTGATGATATCGATTCTGCTAGTTTTTATTTCAGCAGGCCCTTAAATTTTCTCTCACTCTCTTTTAATCTGCCTGGTCTGCTCCCTGTCTCCTGCAGGGGGCAGATCTTGTTTTCAGCTGAAGAATAATAAAAAAAATAATATCTTTATTCATGAATCCCTGATAAACAACTGTTCAAGTATTTTTCAATCCAACCTTTTATAAAACTTTCAGATCCGTTTAACCCTTTTTTGTAACCGGTTTTTTAAGAATCCCCTTATAATGGTCATTACATGATTTTGGTTTACCAGGCTTTTTTTTCTGCAGGATCCTGATTCTTCCGGATCTTGCACCAAGGCTACTTCAATACAAGTGTCCTGTTTCAAAATGTTTTTATCAATTTCAAAATCATCCGAATAAAAAACTTTAATATAAAATAAAAAAAATATTTGCTTTTTATTGTTTTCTCTTTATACTTTATTCAAGATTAATAAGAGAGGTTATTTTTATGAGTAAAAAAATTCTTGATCCTGTATCCGTCACCCTTACCCGTTCACTTTCAGATAACACTGTCAGATCTTTTCACGCAATAATTAAAGGCACTAACTTTCAATCCCGTATCATTGTCATTGTTTACTTAGGTGACTACTCATATGATACTTATATTGAGCATGATGATAATTTAGATCTTTATTCCCTTATCCTGGTTCGTTCTGTTGCTAAAGAAATTGCAGCGGACCTTGAATCTGGACTAATCGTATTAGGTTTTAGTAGTTAAAGCTTATGAAAATCATCAAATATAATCACTTCACCGCCACGATTACCCGAGTTGTTAGCGATAGATTCACAAAAACCATTCATGTAAATATCAATATTAAAGAATTTAACTCCCGGGTTATAATCTTTAATTTCTTTTGGGATTCAAATTACACTCCATTTATCGAGCTCGACAATGATCTTGATATATTTCCCCTTGATCAAATTCAAGTTGCCGTAGGTGATCTTATTCGCGATCTTAAGTCCGGTACTCTTGAACTTGATTCCTCAATATTTTAACCTGGTTATGAAAATGTTTACAGTTTTTCACGCTCAAATTTTGCCCTATTCAAAAATTTGGCGTAAAATTCATGGTAATTTCTCGTCAAATTGCCGTTATACTGCTATTATTTCCACGCAGAAAGGATTTTAAAATGTTAATTAAAAAGTTTGATGATTCTGAAGTCTCTATCTCCCGTCATTATACTGAAGAAAATATAACAATTCTTCACTGTAAAATTAAAAACTCTCAGTTTAAATTTAATTTGGTTATTGTTATTGATCGGCTTGATTATTCACACAATGAGTATTATGAGATGCATTGGTCAGTTGGTTTCTATTATAATCCTATCCTACAGTCCGTTATTTCTCAGATTATTGATGATCTTAAATCCCATCATCTATCCCTTTCTAACAATATCAAAAATCAATCTCCTCCCCCCATAAAAAATAGAAGTAAACCTTCTTCTCTCTTTCATCCCATCACAAATCCCCCTGCTGAATGGCTCTCACATCATAAATAATGTCTATAATGAAATATTACCCATCCCTGATATGTGGTCAAGTTGCTGCGTATTTCGCATTTCCTTGTAAGTCGCAAGACTTCTATACTAACTATTATGTCCCCCTGATACTCGCAATCATGGTGTGTAGTGTGCTGTTGCGGGCGCTTCTATTTATGTTTAGTGTAGGTTCTCCACTCGGTATTTATGCCCTTACATACGGCTATCAGAGCCTTACAAAGGCTTTTAAAAATCTGAAATTTTTGGTATTAACTTTACAGGAGGTTTTTATGAAACTTTGCGTTGATCGTCATGATGTAGAAGTTACCCTTATTTCCCGTGATAAAGAAAGGACTTGGATTGGCATTCTTATTGATCTTGATATTCGCACTATTGAGACTGTTGTTTGCTTTAAAGGAATTCATGTTTATCATTATTTCGCTTACGGTTGTCAAAACCTTGCTTATGAAGGTGTCCTTTATAAATCCGTGATCAAGATTCTCCGGAACCCGGAAAAGTTGGCAGAAGTATGAAATTGAAAAGATATTCACTCCATATTTATCTCTTTTCTGTTGTGATCCCGATTCCTTTTGATGATATAGAAGAATTATATTTGTTTATGTTTTCTCTCAATTCTATTAATGATGAACTTATTTATCTTATTTGGGATCTTAAACTCAACCAGATTATTGATTTCTTTGAGCGCTCAAATGCACAATAACAGAATAGAATACTCTTATCCGCAATATCAGTCTGTTATTATAGACCGCTGGAAAAACACCCTTTTCTGGTTTGCCCGTAAATCTGATGAAAAATATGATCTTTACTTTGCAAAACCTACTCCCAGGGTTCCATGGCTCCCGGGTAAACCAAGAAAAAAATACTATAAAAGATTATTTACTCGAATATTCAGGCAACTACAGACTGGAAATTTTAAATATAGTTTTTGCACTTTAACCTATCATACCAGGAAATACTCACAAAAATATGCCTTTCTAATGCTCAAGGATCACTTGAAGGAATTTATCCGGAGACTTCGCAAAAAATATCCAAAGATTCAATATTTCTGGGTGATCGAGTTAACAAAGAATCTATACCCTCACATTCATATTGTTTTCAATCAATATGTTCACTGGTTAGTTATTCGTTCAATCTGGTATCATGTTACGCAATCCTATATTACAGATATAAGATCAATTCCGGCAGGTAATCTTGCTGCTTATATGTCTAAATATATTTCCTCTCAGAAGAAAAGCTCTGAAATCCAGTGGGCAACTATATTCAAACAGGTTGATCGGCTGTATGGAAGCAGTAAATATTTCTTTTGTAAGATCGCAACCGAAGAAAAAGACCAGGAATGGTTTTTGATCTCAATTTCCACAAATATTTATGATGCAGACTGGAGGCTTGATCGTCATGATTCAGATGAAGATTTCTGGTTAATACAACATCACTTTGCTGCTGGTCTATTAATTTATCACGCTGTTGATCATTGTAATTGGCAAGATTCTTATCCGGATATCTATCAAACATTTACTCAGCCATATTCTGCTGATGAAATTTATGATTTTAATCATGCCTGGTCGTATCACATAAAAAGCAATAATCCCGATACGGTTATTCCTTTTTGATTAAAATTGAGGTAAATATGTTAAAAGATTTGATTGATATTGCTCTTTCTATACTCAGGGAATATGAACCACCAGAAGGTTACTATCTCGCAAATTCCGGTGGAAAAGATAGTTCTGTATGCCATCATTTGCTCATTTTATCAGGCTGCAGCTTCACTTCTCATTATAGTTCGACAACTATTGATCCCCCAGATCTGGGCAGATTCATAAAGAAAGTTTATCCTGGTACGATCTGGCATTATCCAAAGTGGAAAGGAAAGCCAACAAATTTTTACAAGATGATCATTGAAAAAGGACTTCCTTCGAGAATGATTCGTTGGTGCTGTCAGATCCTAAAAGAAGGTGGAGGATCCGGAAGATTATTAATTGATGGAGTTCGATCATCAGAAAGTTATAACAGATCCAAGAGAAACAAATTTGAATACTTCTTTAATCAATACTACAAAACAAAAAACAAAAATACTATCTTGGATCAGTCAACTATCGACACGCTATATCTAAAAAAGAAATGTAAGAAGATTATCCATATAATCTTTGAATGGACTGATAAAGATGTTTGGGACTTTATTCGATTATATGAACTCCCTTATTGCTGTTTATATGATCAAGGTTATTCCCGGATTGGTTGTATTGGTTGCCCGATGTCCTCTTATAAAAGCACATTAAGAGACTTTGAAAATTATCCAATTATGAAACGAAACATTATTAATTCTATAGCAACTCGACGATTAATAAGGAATGATTATCCCCGGTTTGATTCTGCAGAAGATATATTTAACTGGTGGATAAGCAAGCAAACCGTGATTAAATGGCTATCCGACAAGGAACAATTAACTATTAATATTTGATTCTGTTGATCTTTACGACATAATAAACTGATCTTTACGACATTCGGTATAGAGGGAATTATTAGATCCTGGTCAGATTACTGCCCAGGATCTTGGGACTCACTTCGTTCGCTTCGTTCGGCTCAACATCCGCCGTTCAACTCCGCAGGCTCCGTTGAACGACGTCTGTTTCGCACTCTCTACGCTCTCTACGTTCGAATATTGAAAGAGAAGCAAGAAGAAAAAGAGATTCGGTATAGAGGGAATTATTAGATCCTGGTCAGATTACTGCCCAGGATCTT
>Ga0208648_1002741_pt1 | contig 11847 bp, 8 predicted proteins | sample AntAceMetag02UKL_FD_184772 | JGI IMG/M metagenome (GOLD analysis project Ga0208648, IMG submission 184772) | Saline lake microbial communities from Ace Lake, Antarctica - Antarctic Ace Lake Metagenome 02UKL (SPAdes) (version 2) | ecosystem: Environmental > Aquatic > Non-marine Saline and Alkaline...
TTTTTATCCTGATCTTCCAAAAGGTTATCAGATTTCTCAAGATAAAAAACCTTTTTGTCTGCAAGGATATTTGGAGATTGGTAATAAAAAAATTCGTATCAACAGAATACACCTAGAAGAAGATACAGGAAGACTTGTTCATGATGAGAAAAAAAGATACTCGCTTGTTGATTTTAATAGAGCGGGGATACCTTTGATGGAGCTAGTTACTGAACCTGATATTTCTTCTGGTGAAGAAGCACATAAGTTTGCCGAAGAACTAAGACTAATTCTTCGGTACCTTAATGTTTCTGATGCAAACATGGAACAGGGGCAGATGAGAGTCGAAGTTAATATTTCAATTTCCAAAGAAGGAGAGCCTTTTGGCACAAAAGTAGAAATAAAGAATCTTAATTCTTTTCGTACGGTTCGCTTTGCTGTCGAATATGAAATTAAAAGACAAACAGAGATTTTGGAAAGAGGTGATAAGGTTGTTCAGGAGACTCGTGGTTGGGACGATAAAAAAGAAAAAACATTTAGTCAAAGGGAAAAAGAGTCAGCACATGATTACCGGTACTTTCCAGAACCAGATCTTCCGCCTCTTTATTTAAATGAGACTCCTTTTAATAAAGAAGAGTTGAAAGTTGAGATAGAGCTTCCACAGGCAAAAAGAAAACGTTTTAAAAAAGAGTATAAAATAGAGAATGAAAAAGAGATAGATGTTTTTATCAGTAACCATGAGCTTGCCGATTATTTTGAAGAAGTTGCTAAGAAAGTTAAAAATGAGAGCTCTTTTCAGATTATAAAGAACTATCTTTTAACCGATATTTTAGGGATGCTTGAAAGGAGTTTTCAAGAGATTAATATAACTCCAGATAATTTTGCAGAGTTTGTAACACTTATTTCAAACAAAGAAATATCAAGTAAAATTGCTAAAGTTGTCCTGAAAGAAATGATGAGCTCTAACAAGAGCCCAAGAGAGATTATCGAAGAAAAGAATCTTTCTCAGATGGATGACAAAGAAGAAGTAAAAAATATTGTTTTAGAGGTAGTTAAGGAGAACGAGAAAGCAGTTGATGATTATAAGGAGGGGAAGGAAGAGGCTCTCACATTTTTAATTGGACAAGTGATGGCGAAAACAAAAGGAAGAGCCAACCCAGAAGAGGTAGATAGTATCTTGAAAGATGTTCTAAATAAGTAATTTATTGTATAATTTGTAAAAAAGAGGAAAAAGTATTGGCCCCCCAATTACTATGCTAATATTTTTAAAAAAAGTAAAATATATTAAAGGCGATAAAAAAGAAAATGTAACAATTAAAGAAATATGTTTCCTCAAAACACTTTAAAATACAATAAAAAGCAAAGGGCTTTTACTCTCATCGAACTATTAATCGTCATTGGCATCATTGCTATCCTGGCAGCAACAGTAATCATTACCATTACTCCCGGGCAAAGACTAGCAGAAGCAAGAGATGCAACAAGAGCAAAACACCTGAATGCGCTGGAGAGCGCTTTATACGTATACAACATTGACAGGGAGAATTCCCAGGAAGTCCTACAACATTAATAGAGATATGCAATACTAACCTGGAAACCCCAGATTGCAGTGGACTTGTTGATCTTTCTTCTATGAACATTCCCATTCCAGTAGATCCTCAAGGATATCACGGAAACTCCAACGGAATAGGATATGAAATGGTAGTCAAGGGAAACACTGTAAAAGTCCATGCTCCCAAAAGAGAGACATGTGGATTTACAATTGTCGATTCAGGTGCGAACACCTACAGAACAGTACAAATCAACAATCAGTGCTACACAGCAGAGAACCTTAAATACCTTCCTTCTGTAGTAGGACCAGCCACAGGAAGCACATTAACCCCTTATTACTACGTCTACGGATACAACGGAACAGACGTAGAAGTAGCTAAAGCACATGTTGAAAGTGGAATAAACGTATACTCTGGAAGAGGAGTGCTTTACAACTGGCCGGCAGCAATGACTGCTTGTCCTTCAGGATGGAGACTACCCACAGACGCAGAGCAACATGCATTAGACAATTATTTTGCGACAGGAACATGTGACTCAGGAAGAAGTGGCCTTTGGGACTGTTCACCCGCAGGAACAAAATTGAAAGCAACTACTTTTGGCGGAGATAATATTTCAGGATTTACCGCATTACCAGCAGGCTACCGGCATACCGATGGGAGTTTTCACTATCTTACTACTTACGCGAGCTTCTGGTCTAGTACAGAGAGTAGTTCTACGCCTGCTTGGACACGGGGCCTGCATTCCAGTTACTCTGCGGTGGGCCGCAATGCCAGTAATAAGGGCCTTGGTTTTTCTGTGAGGTGTCTCAGGGATTAGACTATTTGACTATTTACGAAATCTGCAACTTGTTTGCAGATTTCGAAGGTCACATTTTAAAGGGGGTTAATAAAATAGAGAATGGCAAATTACGATGAATTACCAGTATACAAAGCAAGTTATGATTTGCTATTGGAAATATTTAGGTTTGTTAAAGATTTTACTAGGGAGTACAAATATACAATTGGACAAACCTTAAAAGAAGAAACAGTAAGTTTAGTAATGCTTATTTACAAAGCAAACTGTTCTGAAGATAAAAAAGATATTATTGTTAAAACAAGAGAGAAGTTAGAAAAGATTCGTCTAATAATTCGTCTAGTAAAAGATTTACATCAAATAAGTACAAAAAAATTTGTTCATATCAATAAAAGAGTTGAAGTAGTCTCAAAACAGCTTTTTGGTTGGCAGAAATCTGTAAAATAATTTGCCGGAATTGTTTATGTTAAGGCATAAACGAGAGCGCAGATTAAATCCGACAGCCCCCTTGTTTTACAAGGTATTTATGTGTTAAACACACATGTTTACAGAGTATGTGATATGATTCTGTAAATAATTGAGTGGTTGTTTTTATTTTAGGTACCAGCAGGCAACCGGAATACCGATGGGAGTTTTAACAATCTTACTACAAACGCGAACTTCTGGTCTAGTACAGAGAGTAGTTCTACGAATGCTTGGAAACGGAACCTGAATTCCAGTAACTCTACGGTGAACCGCAATGCCAATAATAAGGGCAATGGTTTTTCTGTGAGGTGTCTCAGGGATTTAACATGCTCGCTAAACAATTTTGTTTAGCGAGTGTTTTAAAAATGTCGCAACTTCATTTAATTAGGAAAATAAACGAACAAGAAATGCTTGAAGATATGTTTGATGCATATTTTGATGCACGAAAAAATAAAAGAAACACCATCAATGCTCTGATTTTTGAAAAAAACTTTGAATCAAATATTTTTACACTTTTTGAAGAAATAATCGAAAGAAGATATGAACCAAAAAGAAGTATTTGCTTTGTTGTTGATAGGCCGGTAAAAAGAGAAATATTTGCTGCGAATTTTCGGGATAGAGTTGTTCATCATTTCATATATAATTATATTTATCCTATTTTTGAAAAGATATTAATTAATGACACTTATAGTTGTCGTAGAGGAAAAGGGGTTCATCATGGAATAAAAAGAGTTGATCATTTTATTCGGTCTTGTTCTAATAACTATCAAAAAGATTGCTATATATTAAAAATGGATGTGAAAGAGTATTTTATGTCTATAAACAGGGATATTCTTTTTTCTATTATAAAAGACAATTTATTAAAGAGACAGGAAAAGATTAATTTTGATTTAACGTTGATACTATATCTTCTTGAAAAAACAATTTACAATAATCCAACAAAAAATTGTATTGTAAAAGGGAAACGAAATAGTTGGCGAGGACTACCGAAAACGAAAAGTTTATTTGGTGCTAAGACAAATTGTGGATTACCGATTGGCAACCTAACATCACAACTCTTTGGAAATATATACCTTAATGGCCTTGATCATTTTATAAAAAAAGATATGGCGATAAGGTACTACGGTAGATACGTAGATGACTTTGTGGTAATTCACAATGATAAAGAATACTTAAAAAGCATAATCCCTAAAATAAAAAATTTTCTTGAAGAAAAACTGGAGTTAACCCTCCATCCAAAGAAAATTTATTTACAAGACTATAAAAAAGGAGTGATGTTTTTAGGGGCAGTTATAAAGCCTTTTAGAATTTATATCGCAAATCGTACCAAGGGAAATTTTTACATTGCTATAAAGAAAAATAAACTTTTTCCCCAGAAAGGTCTCTTGGAAGAAGAAATGGAATTACTTACCTCTTCTATGAACTCTTATTTGGGGATAATGACACATTGGAATACATATAGGTTGAGGTGTAAAATGTTAAAATATTTTTTGGCTAAATGGGGAGATTATTTTTGTGAAAACAAAAGGAAAACAAAAGTTATTTTTAAAAAGAAGTTATTTTATTTGAATAAAAATAAAAACTCTTGATATAAATTAAGGTTTTTCTAAAAAATCTTTTATTACTCTTTCTGCTTCGCCGTATTTCTCTGTCCAATTAATTCTTTTATCGTGCTTCCACCAGACCATCTGACGCTTGCTGAATTTTTTAATGTCCGTAGAAAGTGATTCTACTGCTTTTTCGTAAGTGACTTTTTCTTGGAGATAGAGAGCAATCCACTTATACTCTAATCCAAATTCTTCTAATCTTTTAAAAGAAACTCCAGATTTTTTTAGTTTTTTTACTTCATTTACCATTTTTTGTTCTAATCTTTTTTTTAGCCTCTCATCAATTTTCTTGTTTAAATCTTCTTGAGCTATTTTCATCCCCAAAAAGAGGGGAGAGTATATTTTTTTAATTTTAGTTTTTGGAATCTTTTTTTTTGTTTTCTCAATGATTTCTAATGCTCTAATTAGTCTTCTTTTGTTATTTTTGTCTATATTCTTTGCTCTTGATGGATCTAACTTTAAGAGTTTTTGGTAAAGTTCTTCAGCGCTTTTTCTCTCCATTTTCTTTCTTAATTGCCAGTCAGGAAAAACCTCGGGGATTACAATTCCATCTACTAAAGAATTGATATAGAAAGCAGTGCCGCCACAAACAAGAGGAAGCTTTTTCTTCTTTATTATTTTTTCTATCGCTTTTTCTGCGAATATTTTATATTGAGAAACAGAAAACCTTCTTTTTGGATTTGCGACATCAAGAAGGTGATGAGGAACTCTTTGCATTTCTTTTTTGGTTATTTTCCCTGTTCCAATATTCATTCCCTTATAAACTTGTCTTGAGTCAGCAGAAACAACCTCGCCGTTAAACTTTTTTGCCAAATAAACGGCCAGATCACTTTTTCCAGAGGAAGTTGGACCTAAGATAACAACTATTTTTGGATTATTGTTCCTTTTAATCCCCATGAAGAAGAATGAGTTATTTTAACCTTTGTAAATTTACCGATATAATCTTTTTTCCCCTTGAAAATTACGTTTTGATATCCAGTGGTTTTCCCAATTAAATAGTTACTTTTAATTTTTCTAAAAACTAAAACTTTTAATTTTTTCCCCACAAAAGACTTGTTTCTCTTTTGCGCACTTTCTTTTATTATTTCTTCCAACACTTTTTCTCTTCTTCTTTTCTCTTCATTTGTTACGGTTTCTTTAATTTTACCCGCTGCGGTTTCTGCACGGGGAGAGTATCTGGCAATATAAGCCATGTCAAAATCAAGCTTTCGGAAAAGTTTTACGGTGTTACTGAAATGTTTTTCTGTTTCTTCCGGGAAACCAATAATCACATCGGTTGATATTGAAATTCCAGGAATATTTTTTCTTACCTCTTCGATAATCTCTTCATATCTCTTTACATCATATGGGCGGTTCATTTTTTTGAGCATTTCATCGTCTCCAGATTGTATTGGAAGGTGCAAATATTTAGTTACTTTTTTACAGTCTCGAATAGCGTGAATTATCTCCGAAGAAAGATCTTTTGGATGAGAACTGGCGAATCTAATCCAAAAGTCACCCCTTGCGCTGTCAATCTCTCTAAGAAGATTAGCAAAAGTTAGTCCTCCCTTGTAAGAGTTTACGTTTTGACCGAGTAACCACACTTCTTTATATCCAGTATTTATCGCTTCTTTTGCCTCATTAAGGACGTCTTCTGCCTTTCTGGACATCTCTTTTCCTTTGGTATATGGGACGACACAATAAGAGCAAAAGTTGTTACAACCGGTCATAATCGAGACGTAGGCCGTTATACCAGATCTTTTAGGGGTAATCTTAAAAAACTCTTTCTTTTCTCCTTTTATCCCAGGAAGAATCCATTTTGTTGTATCTTGAGGAGGAAAATAGTAATCAAAGAAAGGGGAAAGCTTCTTTTTGTCCTTTTCTAAAACACAACCTGTTAATATTATTTTTTTATTGGTTGATTTTTTTATACTTCTAATCTTTGCTTCCATTCTATCAATCGCTGATTGTCTTATGCTGCAGGAGTTTATAATAACAATGTTAGCTTCTTCTAAAGAAGATTCTTCGAATCCTTTCTCATCAAAAAAATTAGCGATTCTTTCGCTATCGCTTTTATTCATCTGACATCCGTATGTAACAATATGGTATTTCATGTTTTATAGATATTCTCTTTCTTTTCTCTTAAAGATTTTTTTACTTGTTTTAAGTAGGATGGAAATACTTTTTTTATTTTTTTAAAGAAAGTAAAAGATATAGTTATTTTTTTAATATCTTTTTCCTTTTGTGTCATCATCCATTTTCTAGTCATTATTAAAGGAAAGGCAAAGATGTCGACAAAAATATTAAGATAATTTTCTTTTTTTTCAATAATATAAACCTCTTTCCACCTTTCTCTTATCAAAACATCTAGATAAGCAACGATTATAAGGTAGATTATGAAAATGAGAGAAGAGAAGAGGGGAAATAAGAAATTTAAAGCCCAAACGGAGAAAGAAGCGAGGAGAATAAAACTAAAAAAATAAATTAAATTAATGAAAAAATAGATGCGTTTCTCTTTTTTCGGTAATTTAAAAACAGAAGGCTTTTCATCTTTTTTATAAAGAATTTTTAATACTTCGAGATTTAACTTTTTTCTATTTTTTTCTTCAGGAGAAGATAATCTGAGCGCTAGAAGGGTTATAAGAATTGTCGGAAGTAATGCGTTTAAAGTTATTGTAAAGTCGTTAAATAGAATTTTTCCTGTGTGTTCCAAGAACGGAATTTCTATAAAAAACAAAAGAAGTATTTTGGTTGCTAAAAAGAACAAAGCAAAAAGAGTTATTAATTTTGAAGACTCTTTTTTTATTTTCTCTAAGAAATTTTTGTAATGAATAGAAACTTCTTTTTCAATGTGTTCTGGGTCCGTAAGAAGATCTTTTTTAGATTTTTCCAAAATGTTATGTAACACAGTATAAGCAAGACTTTTTGATTTGCAAAGAAGATATATTCTCTTTAACTGAGGGTGTTGAAACAATGACATTATCTCTCGTCTTTCTTTATAAATCTGCGGAGTGATATTTTTAATATCTTCCAGAGAATAGTTTTCCCATTTTTCATATTTCATTTTTAGAACATGATAGGAGATTTTCGCTCTATCAAACCTAAAAATCGCTTGCTGGACAGCGATGTAAAGAAGAATTTCTCTTTCCTTTATTTCCTCATCAACTTCAATAGTCTTTTTTATTGAGTTAAAAACATAGAAAAGAAAGTCATTTTCGGTTTCTTGGTTTAAAAGATATTCTATCTCACAAGACGCAACTGACAAAAGCCATTCGATAAACTTTATTCTAGATCCTGTCGCATTCACGGGGAGATTTTCGATGATATAAAAATATTTATCAGTTATCTTTTGAAGATTTTTTTTGGCATCTTCACCAGCAGAACAATGTATTTCTTTTAAAAAAGACTCCATCGAAAATAAGGGTTTGTTTTTTACAAACTTTTGTAGAGCTCTGCTGATAACAACTCTTTCTATCTTGTCAGTAGAGAAAGATCGAGAAGAGCGATTTAAGTCTTTAATTAATTTTTGAGTTAGTGGCGATAGCTCGGTCATACTTTTACTTTTTAATAATCTCTTTATCTATTTTTATCTCTTTTTGAATTCTTTCTAAAAATTCTTGCAAAGAAACTACTCCTTCATCTTTTCCGTGATATCTTACACTTACCGAGCTTGCTGCCTTTTCTTTTTCTCCGACTACAAGAAGATAAGGAATTTTTTGTATTTCACCATTTCTCACTGTTTTAGAGAGAGTCTCTGAAGAATCTTGTAGTTTTACTCTGAAGTTTTCTTTTTTTAATGTATTAAAAACTTCTTTTGCGTAATCTGCTGATTTTTTAGAGACCGGGATAACCCAAATTTGTTCGGGAGAAAGCCACAAAGGGAAATTTCCTAAAGTATGTTCGATGTATACACCGAGGAATCTTTCGATCGATCCAAGAAGCGCCCGATGTATCATGAAGGGAATTTGTTCTTTTCCTTCTTCGTCGATGTAAGTCATTTCAAATCGAGAGGTAAGATTAAAATCAACTTGGATTGTAGAGAGTTGCCATCTTCTGCCCATAGCATCTACAGCATCAATATCAATTTTTGGAGCATAAAAAGCAGCACCTCCTTCGTCAAGCTCATATCCTGAAGGACTAAAGATGGAAAGAGCTTTTTTGAGAGCACCCTCTGCTTCTTCCCAGGCATCATTTTCTCCGAAATATTTTTCTAAATTTTTTGGATCACGAACAGAGAATTTGAGGATCAAATCTTCCATTTTTAATGTTCTATAAATATAGCGAGTTATTTCTAGGGCACTAATGATTTCTTGCTCTAGTTGATCTTTCGCACAGATGATATGTGCATCGTCTTGCGTAAATCCACGAGGCCTGATTAATCCGTGAAGTTCTCCAGATTTTTCATAACGATAAACTGTTCCCATTTCCGCCCATCTTATGGGGAGATCACGATAACTTCTTATTTCAGACTTGTACATTTTTACATGGAATGGGCAGTTCATTGGTTTTAATCTGTAGTTTTTATCATCAACAGAGAGGGGACCATACATATCGTCTTTATAAAATTTTAGATGCCCTGATCTTTCCCAAAGTTCTTCTCGCGCGATATGGGGAGTAGAAACCGTTTCATATCCGTTTTGAAGATAAGTTTCCATTGCGAAATTAATTAGTAAGTAACGAAGCATTCCACCTTTCGGAAGATAAAGGGGGAGTCCTTGCCCAACTTCTTCATCGAACATAAAAAGGCCAAGCGTTTTCCCTATCTTTCGATGGTCTCTTCTTTCTGCTTCTTCTCTCTTTTCTAAATAATCAATCAGTTCTTCTTTCGTTTCAAAAGCAAGACCGTAAATTCTCTGGAGCATTTTGTTTTCTTCAGATCCCTTAAAGTATGCTCCCGCTGTTCTGTCTAGTTTGAAACTGTCTGAGGAAATTTCTTTTGTATTTTCTACATGAGGACCACTGCAAAGATCTATAAAATCTCCACTTTTATAAATCACAACTTCTTCTCCTTCGATATCTTTCAGTAATTCTATTTTATATGGTTCGTCCTTAAAAAGTTTTTCAGCTTCTTTCTTGTCAATAGTCTGCTTTTCAAAGGGAATATTTTGTTTTATCAATTCACGCATCTTTTCCTCGATTTTTTGAAGATCTTCTTCTTTGAGGTTAATATTATCAAAGTCATAATAAAAACCATTTGAAATAGCGGGACCCATGCCAAGAGAAGCTTCTTTAAAAATACTTTTTACAGCATGAGCCATTATATGTGCGAGTGAGTGTCTGCTTTTTTCTAAATTCATATTTTCTCTTGATTATTTTTAATATAAATAGTCTAATATATTTTTTTGTTTATGCAAGAATTTCCTCTGCGTTTTCACAGATTATTTTTGGAGCTTCATCTCGATGACTCATTTTCCCAGAGATAAAAAGAGATTTTCCTTCCTCAAAAAGAGATCCGTTCTTTTTTAATGTTTTTGGAAAAACAATAACTTCTATATTGTCGGTTAAATCTTCTACACGTACAAAATACATTGGTTCTCCGGACTTAGTTATTATTTTCTTTACATGGGAAACACTAACGCCCACTCGTACTCGTACGTCAGACATTTGTCGTTTTGCTTTTTCAATTGATATTCCTCCAGAGTTTGTTATTTTTTCTAAATGCTGTAACGGATGTCCGGTAATAAAAAGACCCAAGAGTTTTTTCTCCCAGTCAAGCTTTTCTCTTTCACTTAGTGGGGGAGCCTTTTCAAGATTTAAATCTTGTTTCATTATCTCTGATCCGAAAAGACCGGCTTGACCGTTATTCTTATTCTTTTTAATTTCTCTACTATGTTCTAAAATTCTTTCTATATTGTAAGCCAATTCTCCTCGTTCCTTAAATTTATCGAAAGCGCCAGAGAAGATAAGACTTTCAAGCGATTTCTTGTTTAAGCTCCGTGAGTTAATTCTTGTTAGGAAATCATCTAACGACTTGAAACTTCCATTTTCTTTTCTTTCCTTTACGATATCTTCAACGATTTTTATTCCTAAATTTTTTATTGCTGAAAGACCGAACCTTATTTGTGATTTTTCGGGAACAACACTAAATCCCATAAAACTTTCATTAATATCTGGGGGGAGAACTTCAATCCCCATTTTTTTACAGTCGTTAATTAAAAAACCGATTCGCTCTGTATCATTTTGATCGGCGGTAAGCAGTGAAGACATAAATTCCTTGGGGTAGTGTGCTTTCAGATATGCGGTTTGATAAGCTATATGCGCGTAAGCAGTTGCATGACTCTTATTAAAGGAGTATTGTGCAAAGGGTTCTATCCAACTCCAAAGCTTTTCTCCGATTTCTTTTTTTATCCCGTTTTTTTCTATTCCACCAATAAACTTGTCTTTTTGTCCTTGTAACAGTTTTTCTATTTTTTTACCGATAGCTTTTCTTAAAACATCAGCTTCTTCTAATGTAAATCCCGCTAAATCACCAGCGATTTTCATGACTTGTTCTTGGTAGACACAATTATGGACTAAAATGTTGTTTGCGACAAAATTATGATTTCTTTCAACCTCAATGTCGTATACTGGTTCCTTTCCTACATTTTGAACTTCTAATACATCTTCCCACCTTATCTGATTTTGAAAATATTTTTTTAACTCTTCATCTTTGAGAAAATATGAAATTTTTTGAGCTACATTGACGTTCAGACGTCTTCCTTTGTGACGAAAAAACCCACGATTTATATTCAACAAAGAGCAGATTTTTCTTTGAGATATTTTGTTTTTTGCAATATATTGATTTAGTTTTTTTAAAAACATTTCACGGGGGACATAATCGTTGCAAGAGATGTCTTTTAGTCTTTTTTTGTTCACTTTTTTTAAGAAGTTTTTTTTGCTACTGATCATTAACTTCCCGATTTTGTCGTAAAAGATGTCCAGATCATACACATTAATTGAATAGACTTTTTCTTTTTTATTATTTCTACCCAAGTAATCGCTGTTCTGATAAATATAACTGTTTATTCCCATTTTTAATAATAGGGTTTGTGTTCCGAAAGCAATTTTTGGCGAGATTGTTTTTAGATATGCTATTTTTTTAGCAATACCTCCGTCGCAATCCCAAAAAGAAGCTAAAAAAACTGCTATAAGACTCTCTTCCAGCTCAAAAACAAAATTGGGGATATATTTTTGAGATGACAGTAATCCTCCTTTTTTAGATTTTAATCCAAGGACTTGTATCCATTTTAAAACCTGATTTGGTTCATGGTAAGGTACTTTATCTGGATTGATTTTCAAAGGAGTAGCTCTTTTTACTCCTCTTATATGAGTTGTAAATTTTACGGTAGTGTTTTTGAATGAAGATTCAACGCATTTTTTAAAATCTTTTAACATCGCCTCATTTTTGTTGACAAAATAACAATCAGATTTATTTGAAAGAGATCCGTCTGCGATAAGATAAGACAACACTTTTATTTTTCCTCTAGAAAATTTTTTT
>Ga0208648_1002742_pt1 | contig 11844 bp, 9 predicted proteins | sample AntAceMetag02UKL_FD_184772 | JGI IMG/M metagenome (GOLD analysis project Ga0208648, IMG submission 184772) | Saline lake microbial communities from Ace Lake, Antarctica - Antarctic Ace Lake Metagenome 02UKL (SPAdes) (version 2) | ecosystem: Environmental > Aquatic > Non-marine Saline and Alkaline...
ATGTAGGCAGGTATTGTTCACCCCAGTAGGTGAGCATAAAAACATAAATGAAAACCGCAAGCAGTACATTTACCATTACCCCGCCCAACATAATTATGAGTCGTTGCCATGCAGGTTTTGCCCTAAATTCCCATGGTTGCGGTGGCTTTTTCATGGCTTCTTTGTCCATTGATTCGTCAATCATGCCCGAAATTTTTACATAACCCCCAAGTGGCAGCCAACCCATGCCATATTCGGTTCCTTTGTAGTTAAATTTGAAAATTGCAAACCAGGGGTTAAAGAAAAGATAAAATTTTTCAACACGTGTTTTGAACGCTTTGGCCGCAATAAAGTGGCCAAATTCATGAAAAATTACCAGTATCGAAAGACTTAATAATAATTGTAAAACCTTAATTAAAATATCCATTTATTTTTGTACTTATAATGATTAGGCAAGCAGACTACCTGTGAGTTTTGATGCGTATTTTCTTGTGCTCAAATTAGTTTCAATAAGTTCATCCAGTGTTGGATTGGCAATATAACCCATTGCATCCATACATTGTTCAATGATTTTTGGCATTTGCAAAAAATTAATTTTTTCTTCCAAAAAAGCCTGAACAGCCACTTCATTAGCAGCATTTAAAACACAGGGAAGATTGCCCCCTTTTTCCATCGCCAAAAATGCGAGTGCAAGATTACTAAAAATATCCCGATCAGGTTTGCAAAATGTCAACTCCGCGAAATCAAGAAAATCGAAACGCTTAAAGTTTGAAAATATTCTTTCAGGATACGACAGTGCATATTGTATGGGCAGATGCATGTCAGGCAGTCCCATTTGCGCCTTGATTGATCCATCCCTGAATTGAACAAAAGAGTGAAATATTGATTGGGGATGGACAACGACATCAATCTGTTCTGGTTTTAGGTCGAACAGCCATTTTGCCTCGATAACCTCCAGGCCTTTGTTCATAAGCGATGCCGAGTCGATGGTGATTTTTTGCCCCATCTCCCAGTTAGGATGGTTTAAAGCATCCTGTTTGCTGACAGTTTCAAGGTACTTCCGGTCTTTGCCGAGGAAAGGCCCGCCTGAAGCGGTGAGGTAAATCTTTTCAACCGTGCCGGGGTTTTCCCCAATAAGGCATTGAAAAATGGCAGAATGTTCGGAGTCAACAGGAACAATATTTACCTTTTTATCCTTCGCCATTTTCATGACCATCTCGCCGGCGACCACAAGTGATTCTTTGTTTGCCAGGGCAATGTCGCATCCGGCTTGTATGGCGTTAATTACCGGCTGCAAACCTGCAAACCCGACCAGTGCCACCAAAACCATATCAATATTGTAAGCACTCACAATTTGATCCAGGTCGTTTTTCCCGGCAAATACCTTTATCCCCTTTTTAGTTAGGATAGATTTTACGTTTGGATAACTGTTTTTGCAGCCAATGACCACGGCTTCCGGCTCAAATTCCAAAGCTTGTTCAATGAGCAGGTCGGCATTGTTTAGTGCCGTTAAAATCACTGGCCTGAAAAGTTTTTTGTTATTGCGGATTACATCAAGTGCCTGCGTACCGATTGACCCTGTGGATCCTAATATGGCTATTTTTTTTTGCAAACTATAAAAATGGTTATGATGGTGTGTAAATTAGAAGGTGATCAACTCCTCGGGGTTAACAGGGTTTCCGTTGTACCACAACTCAAAATGTAAGTGTGGACCGGTGGTTAATTCCCCCGATTCTCCCATAATGGAAATAGTTTCACCAGCTTTAACAAAAGTACCTTGTTGTTTTAGTAAGGCAGAATTATGCTTGTAAACCGAAATCAGGTTGTTCTGATGTTGAATACCGATGATGTAACCGGTTTCGAGTGTCCAATCCGAAAAAATTACAGTCCCGTCAAGGGTTGATTTGATAGCTTGGTTTTGACTGGCGACAACATCAACGCCAAAATGACTGTTGTTGGCATCGAAACTACGTGTAACTATGCCCTGCAAAGGCGGAAAAAAATTAATGTTCCCAAAATTTACCTGGGCTGGTTTGTAAGCTCTGTTTTGATGAAGGTTGTACATTGACTGTGCTTCAAATTCTGCACGCAAAGCTGAATCCACTCCAGAACGCGAATTGGAAATGGTGTCATAATTCAATCCAGTTCGATTGGGTGGAGTAATTTCCTCCAGCATTTCTTCTCCCTGAAAAATTCTTTTCAGGTTAAAAATATACAAGTCTTTTCTCTCAAACTCCCTTTCCAGCGAATCGGTTTTGCGCTGCAGTTCGTAAATTTGTTTTGGCAGGGAAGTGTCGGTGTAACCCGGAATGTATTCGCGCAATGAGGTAAATGCTATTATGTAAGCTGTAATAGTGACAAGCACAATAATAAAGGATCCTGTTACCACAAAGATCCCCCACCTGCTAACCCGAAAGCGTATTTTTTCTTCAAAGGAAGTTTCATCCATCACAACCAGTTTGTATCGTCTTCTTAGTTTTTGGACAAACTCCTTGCGTTCCGGTGTCAATTTCTTTTTGCGATCCATTCTTATTATTTGAAAACTTTTGCAAATATCAACATAATTTCACTCCTAATATTATGGTATTACCATTATCTACTTTCCGGGAAATTGCCCCACCATGATCATTAAATAAAAGAATATTCGGCTGGTTGAACCCAAAATAAAATAATTTTGCCTTTTTTTAGTTAGTTATTCAAATGGCCGAAAAAGGCTTAATTTATTCAATTATAGGTTAGTAAATACTTTGAACTCATTAGATAAACTTAAATACGGTAATTTTAAGTCGTTTACAATTTTAACGATTGCATTGTTTGCTATCCTTGGTGTTTACCTGCTGATTACGCCAGCCTGTTCTACCAAAAAAAACACCTTCGTTCGGCGCACCTTCCACAACCTTACAGCTCACTACAATGCCTACTGGAATGGGAATGAAAGCTTTAAGCAGGGTGTCCGTGATCTGGAAAAAAATGTAAAGGATAATTTCACGCTGGTCATACCTGTCTATAAATATGGTACCAGTCAGGATGCGCAAGCCATTTTCCCTAATATGGACCGTGCCATCGAAAAGGCATCCAAGGTGATTCAAAAGCACTCGATGTACTTTGGGCGAAAGGAATATGTAAAGTGGATCGACGACAGTTACCTCCTGATAGGGAAATCGTACTTCTATAAAAAGGAATTTTCGAGCGCAAGAAGGACATTTGAATTTATTACCAACAGGTTTGCCAAGGACGATGTCCGTTATGAGGCCGAACTATGGCTGGCGCGAACATATAACCAAACCGGAGAATTTGAAAAGTCAGAGTCTCTGCTTGATAACCTGAACAGCAGCTTAAAAAAAGGCCAGGCACCAAGCTATTTGGAAAAAGATTTTACCCAGGTTTATGCTAATTTTTATGTGCTTCAACAGGAATATGAATCTTCTATAGAATATCTTGACCGTGCCCTTGAGGTTAACCGAAAGAAACAAGTAATGAACAGGTTACGGTTTGTTCTGGCACAGATTTATTATGAGTTAGGCGAAATGGAGGCTGCAGCAGAGTTGTACGAAACCATCATAAAGAAGAATCCTAGCTACGATATGTCCTTTAATGCAAAAATAAATTTAGCAAAAACTTACGATGCAAAGTCGAGCAATCGAAGCATGATTGTGAAAAAGCTGAATAAAATGCTAAAGGATGCAAAAAACGAAGAATACCGCGATCAGATTTATTATGCACTGGCCGAGATTTTTCTTAAAGACAATCAGCTTGCAAAAGGAGTTGAGTATTTGTCATTATCCGTTGCCACAAGTGTAGGGAATGACTATCAAAAATCTATTTCATCATTGCGTTTGGCGGATATACATTTTGAAACACCTAACTATACGCTTGCCCAGGCCTATTATGATACAGCCATGCAGGTGCTGCCCCAGGATTTCCCAAACTATGAGGAATTAAAAGAAAAAACCGAGGTACTCACAGGATTGATCACCAACCTCTCTGTTGTTTTTGAACAAGATAGTTTGCAGCAGATGGCCCAAATGCCCGAAAAGGAAAGAAATGCGATTCTGGATGCACTTATAAAAAAAGTAGCCGAGGAGGAAGAAAAGGAGCGGCTCGCTGAAATTGAAAGGCAGCGTACACTATCGGTGCTTGAGCAAAACAGCCGCCAGGAAAACAGGAGTATGCAGCAATCTGGTGGTTGGTACTTTTCTAATCCAACCGCGGTGAGTTTTGGTTTTAGCGAATTTCAGAAAAAATGGGGACGCCGGAAACTTGAAGATCTTTGGCGATTAAGCAGCAAGCAATTGGTTGCCGATTTTGGTGATGAAGAAGGTGATGAGTTAGCAGCCTCAGATTCGTTGGTTGCCGACAGCCTTGCCATAGCTCCAGAAACTGATCCGAAGAAGCGTGAGTATTACCTTCAGGACCTTCCACTAACGGAAGAAAAAATCGTTATATCCGACAGCTTAATCGAAGAATCCTTATACGATATGGGTTTTATTTACCTGGATGGTTTGAAGGACAATCAAAAATCTATCGAGACTTTTGAAATTCTTCTTGAAAGGTTTCCGGCCACAGATCATGGTTTACAAGTTTATTATCAGCTGTATAAAAATTATGAACTCGTCCCCGACCAGCCAAAGTCCGACTATTACCGGGATTTGATAGTACAGGAGTTCCCTGATAGCGATTATGCAAAACTTATTGTCGATCCAAATTATAACCTTGTGCTGGAGGCACAGCGCAATGCCGCGAAGAACTTCTATCAAAACACTTATAGTGCTTATTTGAGTAACCAGTATTACCTGGTAATAAATAATTACAATGAAGCGGTAACAAAATATCCTGAGAGTATCCTGATTTCAAAATTTGAATTTCTTAAAGCACTCGCCATAGGAAAGGTTCAAAATCTTGATTCGCTTGCTGTTTCGATGCAATATTTAATTGATACCTATCCGGGTAGTGAGGTCGAGCCGCTTGCCAGGGATATTCTGTCGAGGTTGTCTCCTGATGAAGAAGGGAATATGGTGTTAAACGAAAAACCGGTTGCACAGCCAGGCGAAGACACTGCAGTTATTGAGGAGGTGATAGATTCGCCCTATTTAGCTGATCCCGATGGGGTACATTTTTTCCTGCTTTTGGTTGATGGAACCAAGACAAATATCAACGCGCTTAAAATCAGGCTCTCCGATTTTAATTCAAAGTATTTCCGTACCAACCAGTTAAAAATTAACAGCATCATCTTCCAAAACGAAATGCAAATGGTGACTGTTGGTAATTTTGAAAATGCTGAAAAGGTTATGACTTACTACGGGTCGGTAGAGCAGAATCCATATATAATAGGTCAAATCGAAGATTCCGAGTATGAAATGATGGTGATTACAGTTGACAATTACCCTGTTTTTTACAGAGAGAAAGATATAGATACGTACAAATCATTTTTTGAGCGTACTTATCTTTCCGATGATGAAGAATAGAAATCCTATCAAGCATTGTACTTTTGGCCTTGTTATAACATACAACTCAACTAAAATTATTATTTTCGCATTCGCTCAATCAAATGCTTAATACAATTTTTAAAATGGCAAAAAATAACGGTATTGATAACTCTTCTACAATTAATTTTTTGGGGGCTGGAACTTCTATTTTAGGCGATATCATTTCTAATGGTGACTTCAGGATTGATGGAAACCTCAAAGGCGCTATTAAATCCAAGGGCAAAGTCGTGGTTGGCGCTTCAGGTAAAATCGAAGGAGAAATCACTTGTCAGAATGCAGATGTTTCAGGTGAAATAATTGCTAAGATTATTGTACATGAATTATTAAGTTTAAAATCAAGTGCCAGGTTGCAAGGTGATATTTTTACCAGTAAATTGGCAATCGAACCCGGTGCAAAGTTCACCGGCACTTGCAATATGAATGAAATTCCAAGGCCTGAGCAAAAGCCGGTTTTGACTAATGAACGAACCCAACAAAAAGAAAAAGCAATTAAATAACTATGTCAAATATACCAGCCTTGGCATTCAAATGCTTGTAATTATTGGTGCCGGGGTGTTTGGGGGATATTATTTGGATACATGGCTCGGGAACAGCTTTCCCGTATTTTTAATCCTTTTATCGATCTTGTCTGTTGGAACAGCTATTTATTATGCCATCAAGGATTTTATTTAATAGTATGATGTTAAGTGATCAATTAAAAAAATACTTCAGGAGTTTTTCCAACAAGGCACTCATCATTACGATGATCCTATCAGCAATTTATGTTGTAACTATGTTTTATTCGCCAGCCGGCACACTCTCACCTGCAACACCGGCAATCATCATTTTTTTTCTTGTGCTTACTTTAATCATATTTTATTATCAGCTTAAGGCAAGCGCTAGCAGGGTGAGTAAATTTGTTAATGTTTTTCTTATGGCCACCGGATTTAAACTGCTTGGCTTTCTTGTTATTATTGGTGTTTATTCTTTCCTCAATAAAACTGATGCAGTGCCTTTCGTCATCAGTTTCTTTATTATTTATCTGATTTTTACAGTTTTTGAAATCACTCAACTGTTGAAGGTTCAAAAACAATTAGGCCCCAAAAAATAGTCCTTCCGTAATTTTTTGTTAAACAAACCTTCGTTTTTTGTTAAAAACGTTCATTATTTGTACACTGAACATTAAACATTATTGTAGTACTTTTGTTAATATCGTATTAATCAATTTTGAAAACAATACATAAATGACAGAAGCAAGATATTCCATTAAAGATTTAGAGCAGCTTACCGGTATCAAAGCTCACACGCTGCGGATTTGGGAGAAAAGGTATGGTTTGGTTATTCCGAAACGCACAAACACAAACATTCGTTACTATAGCGATCAGAATTTAAAAAAGCTATTGAATGTAGCAATCCTTAACCGGCACGGCTTAAAGATTTCGAAAATTGCCAAGTTGGAAAATGAAGAATTGAACGAAAAGATTATTTCGGTTACTTCCAAACTAAATGATACAGCCAGCCAGATAGAAAGCCTCGTGATTGCGATGATTGAACTAGACGAGAATATGTTTGAGAAAATCCTCACCACGTCGATTATTAATCATGGATTTGAAGATACTTTTTTAAAAATACTGTTTCCATTTTTCGAAAAAATTGGTATTCTATGGCAAATTGGCACCATCAATCCAGGGCAGGAGCATTTTATTTCTAACCTTGTCAGGCAAAAAATGATTGTCGCCATTGATGGATTAGTAATGCCGACTAATATGCCAGGGCAAAAATCTTTTGTACTGTTTCTTCCCGAGGATGAGTTGCACGAAATTGGGTTGCTTTTCTACTCCTATATGCTGCAGAAGCTAGGGCACCAGGTAATTTATCTTGGACAGATGCTGCCTTTCGATGACTTAAAGGCCATCGTAAAATCCCAAAATCCAGATGCCTTGCTTACAATTTTCACTTCTCCGGTAGCTAAGGGCGATATAGAATCCTATATTCAGAAATTGGCGCTTACCTTTAAACGTCAGGATATTTTTGTGAGTGGTCTTCAGTTCAAGCTTAATGAATGCAAAACTCCAAAAAGAGTACAGTTGGTTGAATCTTTCAATCAAATTAAAGAGAAGCTGTAGTTTCTGAATTATTGCAACCAAGCAAAGTGAAACTTGAAGCCGGAGAGAAATCTCCGGCTTTTTTGTTTTGAGCTATCTCATATATGCTTGTAGTCTGCTGTTAGCAATAGCTTCGAGGTAGGTTGATAATTCGTCATTGAATACCGAAATGTTAATTAATTTAAAAATACAAAAATTACCTACTCTATTTAGAATGATATCAAATAATAATGTTTAACATTACCGCATAATTAATCAATGCAATAAGTGATTACTTTAACAGAAAATAATAAATGTTTAGCATATAGAAATTATTGATAAACATTAAAATGAAGAATGAATCTTATAAGATTCTAATAAACAGGTTGGTAAAAAATTAAAATGAAAAGTTAACGTTTTTTTAACATTTTCTTTTGTTTAACAATTAAGATTTTGTTTAATATTGCAGTCTAATACATAAACAATAACTTTAAAACTTACAGTTATGGCAAATATGGAATTTAATACTCAACTGACAAGTCTTCAGGATAATCTCAAATATTTTGCTACTACATTAACCCAGAACGACGAAGAAGCTAACGATCTTGTTCAGGAGACGTATTTGAAAGCTTTAACTTATAGGGATAAGTTCGAGGCCAACACCAATCTCAAAGCATGGACCTACACCATAATGAAGAACACCTTTATTAACAACTACAGAAGAAATAGTAAGGTGAGTATGGTTGTCGATTCCACGGCAGACCTATATTATCTTAATTCCAATAAATCCTCAAAAGAGGCTTCACCTGTTTCAGTTATTTCACATAAAGAGGTTTCAAATATTGTGGATGCCCTGGCGGATGAACACCGTATTCCTTTTAAAATGCACCATGAAGGATACAAGTACAAGGAAATCGCTGAACACCTTGATCTGTCTATTGGGACAATTAAAAGCAGGATTTTCTTTAGTCGTAAAAAACTAATGAACTCCCTTGACGATCAAGATTAATAGTAACGATATTTAATATCAAATGCCCGCTTGTCGGGCATTTTTTTTGCCCCAATGCCTGCATTTCCTTTAATGCTGCCATTCATCCATATCTAGTCCTACAAACTTCCCATTTATGATTTAGTTACCAGAGTTCGAAAAATGCTAACCATAGTTTCAATTTTCCAGCTTTTTGTTTTCTTTAGTTTACTTTCCTGATAGATTTTTAGGAAGCATTGTTTGCTGGAAATAATCATATCACTAAAAAATATTCAATTTATTTTCATTTTTTTTCTTTTGTTTAATTGTAGCAGTAAGAATTTTTAAAACCCTTTTTATCAATATGATACGTATTGTATGTGATTGGATTGATCCATTCTCGCTGAAAATAGTTTCACTATTGTTTAGTTTTTACAATAATGAATGAACAATTAATAAACCCTTGCGTTTATTCAGTCAAACAATCAAATAACAAATCACAATTTAAATTTTACAATTATGAAAACTTTGAGAAACACCTTATTAATTTTAGCAGTATTTGTTTTTAGTGGGTTGCAAATGTTGGACGCCCAAACTGCAAGAGTTCAAATCATTCACAATTCAGCCGACTTGAAAGCCAAAAACGTTGAAGTAAAAGTAAACGGTGAGACACTTATTGAAAAATTTGCTTTCCGCACAGCTACACCATTTATTGATGTACCGGCAGATGTTAACCTCGATCTTGAAATTATTGCCAAGACAGATGACAATCAAATCATGGCAACATGGAAACAGCAGGTGAGTTTTGAAAGCAATGAAAAATATATTGTAGTAGCAAGTGGTTTACTGGCAGACATTGGTTACACACCTTTCATGCCCTTTAATATTTATGCAACGGGCCAGGCCAGAGAAACCGGCACTGATCCAAATAATACAGATGTAATCGTGTTCCACGGTTCTACCGATGCTCCAACTGTTGATGTTGTAGAAACAGGTGTTGGCGCAGGTACTATAATTGACGATTTGATGTGGGGAGAATTCGCAGGTTACTTATCACTTCCTACTGAAGATTATATTTTACAAATCCGTGATGAGTCAGGATCGGATGTAGTTGCAGAATATACTGCACCGCTTAAGTCCCTTCAACTCGAAGGACAGGCTCTTGCAATTATCGCTTCTGGATTCCTTAACCCGGCTAACAATCGTAATGGTGAAGCTTTTGGGTTGTATGTTGCACTTCCTTCAGGTGGTGAACTTATTGATTTACCTACAACCAGATCTATAAATGATAGGGATATGGCCCGTGTGCAGGTAATCCACAATTCAGCTGATGCTGCTGCAGAAGTAGTTGATGTTTGGTTGAATGACATTTTGCTCCTCGATAATTTCACCTTCCGCAATGCATCCCCATTCGTTGATGCTCCAGCAGGCGAAGAATTCACAATTGCTATACAAGGACCTGAAAGCACAAGTCCTGAAAACCCAATCTGGTCGATGAACTATACTTTAGCCGACGGTGAAACTTACATTCTTGTTGCTGATGGTATTGTGAGCGCTACAGGATATGAGCCCAGCCAGCCTTTCGACATTGCAGTGTATCCTATGGGCCGTGAAATGGCTTCGATGATGGACATGACTGATGTACTGGTACACCATGGTTCAACCGATGCTCCTACAGTTGATGTATATGAAATTGGTGTTGGTGCAGGAGAAATTGTAAACGATTTAATGTATTTCGACTTTGCCGGATACCTTGAATTAGGTACCATGGATTATGTTCTTGAGATTCGTGACGAAACAGGAATGAACAAAGTAGCTGCTTACCAGGCTCCGCTCGAAACACTTGGCCTTGATGGCGCTGCCATTACAGTTGTAGCTTCAGGTTTCCTTAATCCTGCAAACAATAGCAATGGCCCAGCCTTTGGACTTTGGGTAGCACTTGCTTCAGGTGGTGCACTTGTTGAGTTGCCAATGTACGAGCCAATGGCACGTGTTCAGGTAATCCACAACTCAGCCGATGCTGCCGCACAGACTGTAGATGTGTGGTTGGACAATACCTTGTTGCTTGATAATTTTATGTTCAGGTATGCATCTCCATTTGTTGATGCTCCTGCCGGAACAGAATTCACTATTGCCATCCAGGGACCAAATAGCACAAGTCCTGAAAACCCAATCTGGTCGATGAACTATACACTTGCTGATGGAGAGACATACATTTTGGTTGCTGATGGAATTGTAAGTGCAACTGGATATGATCCTGTAAAACCATTCGACATCTATGTCTATCCGATGGGCCGTGAAATGGCAAGCAATACTGCGAACACTGATGTTTTGGTTTTCCATGGTTCAACGGATGCGCCAACTGTTGATATTTTTGAAACAGGCGTTGGTGCAGGTTTATTAGTTGATGATTTGATGTATGGAGAATTTGATGGATATCTTGAACTACCTACTGCAGATTATGGCCTCCAAATCCGTGACGAAACAGGAGAAAATGTGGTTGCTACCTTTGGAGCTCCATTACAATCACTTGGATTAGGCGGACAAGCAATATCAGTTATTGCAAGTGGCTTTCTGAATCCTGATAACAATAGTGGTGGTCCTGGTTTTGGACTTTATGCTGCTGTAGCCACGGGTGGAGAGTTGGTTCAACTGACCAATACAAGTAGTATTGACGATGTCATTGAAGTAGCTACCATTTCCACTTATCCAAACCCGGCAAGTGATATTCTGAATGTAAGGTTCAGTGTAAAAGAAAGTAATGATAATATTTCGGTAGATTTGATTAATCTGTTAGGCTCCAAAGTAAAGTCAGATGAATTAGGTTTGGTTTCAAACGATAATATTCAACACCAGATGAACGTCAGTGATATGCCGGAAGGTCTTTATATTATGACCATCAATGCTGGTGAATCAACGGTGTCAAGAAAAATTCAGATTGTAAGGTAGATTTCCTTATAGTGATTTTTCAAATGGCAAAGACCCCTCACTTGTGAGGGGTTTTGCTTTTTATACAAAATTCTCGATAAAAACGAACAGGTTATAGCAATTCAGTAATTCTGCATGTTGATTTGAAATGAATTTTTGAGAAATCAATTTGTCACAAAACACTATTCAAATTGACTTGTTAGGAGATTTTTACAGGAAATCCCTTGCAATTTGAATTTGTTGCCGAAAGTGTAACTGCCGGTGGATACATCAGGTATCTTTCACAAGAATTAACCATTCCATCCGGGTTGTCTTACCTCCCTGTAAATACTATTTGTGCCGTAAATGTTGCTGGATTTTTTAAAGAACACCCAGGCATTGTTATGATCAAAGATATGGCTCAAACAGGAATATACTGGCC
>Ga0208648_1002745_pt1 | contig 11840 bp, 7 predicted proteins | sample AntAceMetag02UKL_FD_184772 | JGI IMG/M metagenome (GOLD analysis project Ga0208648, IMG submission 184772) | Saline lake microbial communities from Ace Lake, Antarctica - Antarctic Ace Lake Metagenome 02UKL (SPAdes) (version 2) | ecosystem: Environmental > Aquatic > Non-marine Saline and Alkaline...
GAATCGGGAGTGGGAAGGTTCTTTCCTCATTAGATTCCTGCCTTTAATCATGGTCCCATCGTCTAGCGGTTAGGACGCTGGCCTCTCACGCCGGAAACCGGGGTTCGATTCCCCGTGGGACTACCATAAAAATCAGGGGGTTACCAAATCAGGTGACCCCCATTTTCGTTTGGGTGTCCCGGTGGGTGTCCCTTGTTTCCAGAAGCCTCAGACCAACCGCTAAATCATCGTCAATCTTCTTGAGATATATTTCGGTTGTTGTTTGCGTCTGGTGCCTCAACAATCTTTGAAGCTTTTTGATGCTTACCCGGTGAATGTCGTTCAAAACCGAAGGGCCATACTTACGAAACGCCTTGATCCCGAACGGCTTAACACCAGCTCTCTTGCAGAGACCTTTCATAAACCGGTTACGATGGGTAAATTTCTCCCCGTTCTCTGGATTCGTGAACACATAGGGAGATTTTTTATTACGGTGCTCCCATTGCCATTGGAGAGCCTGGTATAACTCCGAATCTTCTGGAAGAGGAAAGTAATCGGCTTGCTTATCACTGTGCAATCTCTTTCTTGTCCATAAGCAATACCAATTCTTCTCAAAATTGACATCTTCCCACGTCCAGTTCAAAATCTCTCCCTTACGGGCAAAGGTGAAATAATAGCATTTCAGCATCACCCGGTCTTGTCCTTCACAGGCCATCATCACTCGGTCAATGTCTTCCGCTGACGGAATATAATCAGCTTTTCTCTCTTCCGGCAGCCGGTCGATATTTACAACCGGGTTATGCGTGATCCCATGAATCTTACAAATCCAATTAAACATGGCAAGCAGGTTTTTCCGGTCTCTGTTCCATGCATTGTCGGATACCTTTTGCGCCCTGGTTTTCAGATGTTCTATAACCATTACGGGCGTAATCTCATCGACATCAATATTCCCCCATTTTGAGAGAATATCTTTGCAAAGCTTTTTCTTTTCGCCATAGGTCGTTTTTGAAAACCTCAGCTTGCAGAAATCAAGATATCCGTTGGAGAGGGTCAACAAGTCCATGACGGTTTCTATCTTCTCCGGTTTTGGACTTTCCAACTCTTTCCACTTTTCCACTTCCCAGATTTTCGCTTCTGTTTTTGTCTGAAACGCATGCGTGAACCTTTGGACTCCTCTTTTCACCACTCCTTTCCATTTTTTTCTCTTCTTGTCGAAATAAGGCATCGATATTCTCCTTCCTGAACCGCAGGGCTCTGCCTATTTTTAGCCCCCCAAGTTTCTCCCAGCGGGAGTAAACCGTATGCGGCGAAAGCTGGAGATATCTAGCCACCTGTTTAGGGGTCATTATGACATGTTCAAATCCTGGGTCAATATCAAAATCACTCATGGCACCAGCCCGGTAAAAGATATTTCTCCGGCAGTTCCTTTTCAGAACGGAACAGCATCATGCTTCCTCCATTCATCCAGGGCCTTTAGTGCCAGTGATTCTATTTCATCGTCTGATTTTCCACCTTCTTCCTGTAATGCTTGCAGCTTCTCATCATAAAACTCTCTTTCTTCAGGAGAGTTAAAGGGGGGGTACTCATGTCCACACTCCCTACCACTCCCTACCACTCCCAAATGCTTCTGATATTCTTCATCTTTTTCAGGTAGGGAGCTGGTAGGCTTTGATGACTCTCTACCAGCATATCCATATTGTCTCAGGAGGGTGTCGTATTCTTGAGAAGTGATCTTAATTTCTGCGTAACCGTGGATACTCCGACTGTTGATGCTCATCTTCTTCAGACGCTTGCCGATCCATTGCGGGGATACATGCCGCTCTACAAGTCTGCCCTCGTTGAACCTGGTGCGGATTTCATTTGTTTTGATGGTCCACTCAAGAAAATCACCCAAGCCGTTTTCGTCCGTAATCTCCTTGATAATGGCAACCAGGCGGCCTTCGAGAGTTTCTTTTCTGGATTCATCTTTTTCACCAGCAATGGCTAGTATTGAATCTTCCAGTGTCTGATGTTCGACAGGAAGGAGGCTGTTTATAAGGAAGAGAGGCTTTGTAAGATCCCACAATCTACCTGCTATCCCTTCAATTGGCTCCATATCCTCAAAGTTGGCGAAGAGATGCTTTGCCCTCCAGGCGGTTAGGCGTTCCTTGAGGGACATGGCAAATTCGGGCCTGGGGTTTTTATAGTTGCCGGGGCAGTTCGGCATGTTTATGGGAAGACACCTGGTTTCCAGTATCTTGTGAGGCTGCTCGTTGCTGGATATGATCGTGGGGCCATAGATGTCATAATAGACCGTATCATTGAAAGGCCCTTGATCAGGATACTGCACACGGGAACACTTTGCCCCCTTCTCATAGCGAAGGAGAAGAATATCTTCACATCCGCCCTTTTCCGCCTTCTTGGATATATCCAGCAGATCAAGGAACAGTGTGCCGTGTAGATTCTGGCTGTATCTGAAGATGGTGGGTTCCCGCAGTTCAATGAGGTGTATCCCACGGAAGGCGACATAGGCTATAGACTTTCCCGTTCTGCTCTTTCCTCTCTCAGGAACAGCGTTGAAGAGTATATAGGGGCAGTAGTCGATATCTTTATGATCGTGCAGATAGGTCAGAAATATATAATGAGCTACAACAGCCCACTGTTCATCATCCAGGGCAGAGAAGCGTTTCAGGTATTCAAGAAGATCATCATACAGATATTTATCTTCATCCGTGGAGAAATATTTGAAAAACCCTTCAAGCTTGGAAGCACGGGGAAGCCTGAAGGGAAAATGTTTCTTCTCAGGGATAGAGAAGGTTTCCGTCTCCGTGACATACTCCTGGGTAAAGATCAGGTTTCCATCCTTGATAATAGCATAGACTAGTTCCCCGTCATCATTGATACACACAGCCACCAATCCTGGGAAGTAGGCTGACAGTGCCGAGTCGTTGAAGGTTTCCATTAGCGGTCACCTCCATCCGAAAGTGTCCCCTTCTGAATGGCCTTTTTGATGCAAACATCCTCAAAGTCCTTGGCGTTGTTTCGTCTGTTCAAACGATTTTGCAGTTCAAGCAGTGCGTCCTCACGGTTTGTTATCCCCAGGCGTGCGGCAAAGGAAGAGAGGCAGCCGTCTATATGGGAGAGGTGCCATTCGGGGGAAACTTCCACCACCGATTTTGGCAGAGGTTGTAGCTCGTTGTCAAAATTACCCTGATTGAAACAGTCCTGGACGGTAAGCCAGAGAGGATGGATCGTTTTCCGTTCTGTCTTTGTATTGTCCTCAAGACGAAGAGAGAACCACTTCGTTGTAAGATGTCGCCACAGCCCGGCATGTTTTTCTTTCAGATCATCAAGTGAATTTATCCCGACCCTTTTGAGTTCAGGGCGACGGATTTGGAACTCTATGCGCCAGACATCTTCCGTTGATTCGAGTTTCCACAGATCAAGAAACCATAACTTTGTTCCGCCCTGTCTTACTTCCAGACCTTTGTTATAGATGCGAAGCTGGACAGGAGACTTGACATCTCCGACATAATAGGTTTCCAACTTTTCCTTGCCCAGATAAATATTGCCCTTATCGGTTCGGGTGGCCTTGTGTGAAAGAAGGAACTCATGAGACAGACCGCCGGGAATCCAAAAATCGGCGCACAGATCGACACGGCTAACCTGGACAAAGAGAATTTTTCCCTTTCCTATTGCCTTCAGGTCTTCGGTGATCCAGGATAAAGCGGTATCAATGCCATTAAGCCAAAGTGTCTTGGAACTGATGGAGAGATAGACGTTCGGAGATTTCCCCGGCTTCGCAGCCTTGGCGATAAAGAGATTATAGGCTTCAAACTGGAGATGGAAGCGGTAGTTTTGACCCTTGCCCCCTGGCTTGAATATACAGGTTCTTCCAGAAGGCAGACCGATGAGAAGGCCCCCTTTCTTCCCGGCCTCTTGTTTCTTTTTGTCCAGTGTCTTTAATCTTCTTTTCCAGTCTGATCCCCATACGACATATAAGCCTATATCAAGGGAATCAATACCGCAGAGTAGAAACTTAAATTCTGCTACAGGTGGGGTTGAAGCATGGCGTGTTACAGATAACGCCATGCCGGATTCTTCAAGATGATCACCCTGAAGTAAATCATCGGTTTCCTGGTTGTAAGCCGAGACATATTCTTTCTTGATTACGGTTTTTCGTTCAGGTTCGGGGTAGCTCGCTCTCTCTCTGCGGTTCGCTCCTCCCCCTTCATGATCCCCAAAGCCAGAGGCTGTGTGTTGAGTCGTTTTTCGATTGGTATCTTTTGTCATTTTGTTTTCCTCCTCCTTATGAAGGGGTCTTAACAAAATGACGAACAGGACAACCGGACAGAAATTGAATTATTTTTTGTCCGGTAGTGGGATGGGTATTTTCCAGAAGTCTCTTGCGCGCTGAATACGCTTTTCGAAGGTTTCAGGTGTTTCTATAAAGTCAGGGTCAATCTGCTCCCCTGTAGTGTCCTGGGCTATTGCGTCAAAAAGGTCGTGTATATCTATAGCTTTAAGTTTTTGCCCTATTGCTATGGATATGAGGGACAGAAGACCAGCGAAGAGATATTTTATGTTCTTAATTTCAATTTTTGCTTTGGGTGTACTTCGGAAGGCTTTGGCAATAAGTGACATTCTTCCCCTTGCTTCTGTCTCAGTTGCCTTTTTAAAGATTTTCTTCATCTTCGGCTCATAAATCAGAAACTTGTCGAGTCTCAAGAGTTTTTCAAAAGCTTCTTCATCACCCTGTCTTGCCTTTCTAAGAATATAGGCCGGATAGTCGCCATAAAAAAGAAAACAGGGAGCCCATACTCTTACAAAGAAAAGTACCTCAGGGGTGCTAATAAATTTTTGTATTTTTTCAGAATCTCCCAGATGATCTTCTATAATAAGATTCTCAATCACCTTAAAATTCTCTTTAAGACTTTCAAAAATCCCGTTTTTATCTTCGGAGTTCAGTTCATCCACAGCTTCTTGAAACTCTGATTGGGTAATGTGACGCAAGGAAGCTAAAGAAAACATTAACCCTTCATAGAAATCTATAATCCCTGATAACCTGTTATCCAGTTGTCTGAGCGAATTTGTCAAACCAAGATAGACTTTTCCATGATTCTTGTAGAGCTTCACCCATTCATCAATGGGTGGGAGAGAATCATAGCCTTCCATTCTTTCCCCAGCTTTTAACTTTTTCAGAGGATCATGAAAATCTTGAGGATATAGGGCTAATTGCAGGGCGGCAGTTTTGATAAGGAGGCTTTTGTCCTTGGCCCATTCTTTAAAGTGTACCATCTTCTCAATGTCTGCCATATGCTCCCCTTGTCTCTAGCAATATGCAGCACGAGCAGCCTTGCTGTCAAGGGTTCCCTTCGGCTCAGTTCGTTCGGTCTCGAAATCAAGGTATTAACTTAACGTGCTCGTAATGGAAGCATGGTAGATTTGATAGGTTTTGTGTAGTTCACCTACTAACAAATGATTTCTAATAAAGGGGAATACTGAAGATTACCGTTGTAAGTTGAGTATAACGCTAACTGCTCACTTGCCGCAGACGCTATCCGAAAAACTATCAAAAAAGTGATAAGCTGCCGCAAAACTACAAATGTTCTAAATCGGCACGGCTTCTGCGATCAAGTGCAGCAGATGTTTCGGCGACGTGCTACTTAAAGGCTCTAATGAAACAACCCTACTTCCGTGCCATGTGAAACAAGAATCAAAGGCAACACAATGACCACTTCCTTCATAGCAAATTATTTACTTGTTTATGGATGTCCCGAACTGTCCCCAATACCAATAGCTGACCCCATTTCTGCCCTAATATGTGACGATCATAACAGTACATTTTTTGAGATGATCAACAATTTTCTCGAATGATATTTTGGAATTTTTCTTCGGGTCCATCAATTTCCTAGACACTTCAGGCAAAGCGTCCAAAAAGGCAAGCGCGTATGTGCCTTTAATGGCATAGTTGACATTTTGCGGCAATGCCCCAGTTATTTTTAAAGCAGCTCTCGCATCCAATATGGCCACCACAACACCAACCACATGGCCATTTTCATCAACTAAAGCTCCTCCGGAGTTTCCGGGCTGGACGGGAGCGCTTATCTGATAGAGTCGTGGATCATCTCTGTATCCTGACAAACTGTTAATTTCTCCCCTGGTAAGTTTGGCGGCATATCCCTGCAAAACCGGGTTGGGATATCCAATGGTAAAAATTGATTCACCCAGTTTTGCAGAGCGAGCAGGGGAAAAGGCAATGGCGGGAAAAACACCCCGTATTTTCAACAATGACAGATCATTGTGAATGTCGATCTGTTCGATATCCGCCTCGTACATTTTATCGCCCACTAAAACCTGGACGGAATTGGCTTTTTCAACCACGTGATAACAGGTAAGTATATAGCCGTCCCGGGTAATAAAGAAACCCGTTCCGGAACCCTTGCTCTGTGATTTTTCTGTTTCGGTTGTTGCTGCTCTTGATCTGTTTTCTATCTTATCTTGCAATTCAACAGCATGCTTCTGCGCCGCGGCAATTTGTTGGGGCGTCATAAATCTGTTGGCAAGGTCATTACGATACCCTGCGGCATCGGTATTGCCCTGAGAAGCCGCAAGATTAAACCATGCGTATGCTCTGATATAGTCCTGCGGCACTCCTTGGCCTGTGTAATACATAGATCCGAGCAGATATTGGCCACTTGCATTTCCCTGTTCCGCTGACTTGCGATACCACTTGGCTGCTTTTTTATAATCTTGAGATATGTCTTGAACAAACTCATACATAGATCCAAGCATCCATTGACCACTTGCATTTCCCTGCTCAGCAGCTTTGGTAAACCAGTACAGTGCTTTCTTGTGATCCTGAGGTACGCCGTCGCCATTGCGATATGCAATTGCAAGACTAATCTGAGCCTTGACATTTCCCTGCTCAGCAGCTTTATGGTACCATTTGGCTGCTTCTTTATAATCTTGAGATACGCCTTTGCCGTTTTGGTACATACGACCAAGTCTGCATTGCGCTTCGGCGTCGCCCTGTTCCGCCGCCTTACGGTACCACTTGGCTGCCTCTTTATAATCCTGCGGAACGCCTTGGCCGTTGTAATGCCTGTTTCCAAGTATGCGTTGAGCCTCAGCCTCGCCCTGTTCCGCTAATTTGGGAATATCTACTTCTTCCCACCCGTCATAATTATATTCGCGAATAACCTGCGTAGCATCTCCGGCAAATGACCGACTTGGATTTAGTAAGATAAGCGATATAAAAATAACTGTTAAGATAAAGCCGAACCTAAAGATAAAGCGGTCTTGTAATGGCATGATTATCCCCCTTCCAGTGATTTTAATCATGTCTTTTTATAGAAAAAATTTGTTGTAGTTTCAATATGTTATTTTTGCCTTTGCAAAAGACATATTAAGCAAAAAATGTGCCGAACGGTATTGGTGCTCTCTCTATTTTAAGACGTCAAACCTTCAATATACGCTATTCCACCCCACCCCGACGGTAGACTGAAACTGCAGACATCACATTTAAATTGATTTATCGGTGGCATAATCGGTTTGTTACTCCAATATTATTGATGAAATATTACAATTAGAGATGACGTTTAGGTATTTCTGATCACTTAACCGTTCTTTGTATTTAAGGAAAGCCAGCTTGATCGAAATATAACTTGAGCAAGCCATACAAGGGTGCAACTGCCCATCTGCGGATACCTGCACGATACAATTCTCCGGTGTTGATCAGTCTTCCTTGATCACGGCAGGCGCGTATCCCTAAATTAACCTCGTCCCGGTGTAGTAGAAAAAGTCTCGGGTCTACTCCGGCAGGTCGGGTGATTCGGCACCTACCCACGCCGGGTGGATCTAACTGGAAATTTACCAGCACCACACTCGTCACTCCTTTGGGGAACCACCCTGTCTTTCCAACAATGCGCTTGCAAAAATCAGGGAATTCATCGGTTGCCATTTTCTCTTCTCCTTTTGGGGTACAAGTTTTTTCAGTTTCCATCAGAGATACTTGCTTGCCCTGTAGAAACAGGTCAATAACGATTTTCATTTGGGAAGAGATGCCAAAAATGCTCCAGTATGCAAATGAACACGTCTCAAGGACAATGACATCATTGTTCGCATAAATAACAGGTAAACCGCTTGCATTACGAGGTACGAGGGGAGTGAAGTTCAGAAATTGAAATAAATTGGTATCGCCCTTTCGGAACTTCAGCATATCTTCCTTGATCGTTTTCGGAAGGAATATGAGTTTCCGACCCGATTGCGATATCCAACGATCAAGAAGCTGCATGTGGGAAAGCTTAAGTTTGGAAATGAAATCCGATCTGGGAATATTTGCAGTCACGCCTCGCGTTGGTAATTCCCGCAACTCTATGAAAGAGATGTATTTTGCATATGTCGAATCAAGCCCAAGTTTGGTGAAATTATTGTGATAAGGGCGGCCTCCTTTATTTTTCGGAAACTCGTCGGGGAAGTCATTGCAGAGGAATGGATGGTGGACTTTATATTTTTCCCAGAAAGTGACTCCATTTTGATGGTATTCCTTTACTCGTTCAAAAAACACGTGATTACAGAGGTTCTCCGGGTAGTTCGCATCACGGCCAACAAACAGGACTTTTGCTTTTTCCGGGTCTTGTCCCTGATATGGCTTGTCCATAAAAACGTTTCGCAATTCCCCGTCGATCTCGTCATACATGCTTGCCACCTGAAGAACCAAACCGCTACGTTGAACCATATCACAATTATTGAAAGAACATCAATGATAACGGATTCAAGTCCTGTATATTCATAGAAGTTGGCTGGTTGTGTAGTACAGGAAGAACTCCACGAGAAAAACCCTAGCAGATATTGCCTTGTCTATCCTGTGACAAATTTTGCACCTTTACCTACAAAGTCGCACCCTTCAGTTCTGAGTTGAAGTGAAGATTACCGTTTAGAAACAATAAGACTCGCAAATATATAGGCGTAGTAAATTTAACTTTTGATTAAGTCTTGTAAGATGTCCTCGTAGTATTCGTCAACTTCTGCCTGCTTAGTAAAGGTCAACTTTATTGCTGAACATATATTGCAGAACTCAATAGTTTGATTTAAACTTAATTCTTTATCTTTAGCGTGTTTTATCCAACGCTGAATTGGTTTATTCTTTCCAACCTCCCATTCCCACATTGCTTTATTAATACCAGAGAAATATTGTGTTGAATTAATATACAGGTGTTCGTCATTTTCTTTGAAATCTATTTCGTTTACATGATTGGTTCCTTTCCCGTTGAACTTAATCAGCGGTTTTGTCAGTTCCTTTGAGGTCAATAGATGTAGTTCAACCAATGATTTGCCAATATCAGAGATAGTTTTAAAAAGATTAAAGTCTGCTGTGAATGGAATATTTGGATAATCTATTTGCAGTTGTTCGGCAAACCCGTTTCTGTATTTTGGGCAATACAATAAAGCATAGATGTAATAAAAAATTGATTCAGTTAAGTCTCTATTCTTGTATTGTTTTTCAATTATTTGCTCAAACTCTGGCTTAACATTACTTCTTTTACTTGCTCCAAATAAACTATCTTCTCCTTCATAAATCCAAAGTGGGAAAACATAAGATTGACCACCAAGAAAATTCCTGTCAACGATAGAATTGGAACAGAAACAATGACTGTAAATCGATTCTGTGCTTCTTTTCTTAAGAACTAAAGCCAAATTATTATTTTCAGTTTTTAAGTGTTGCATTACTATCTTGCTGTGCCTGCGTAGGAATAATCGATCATAATAAATGCGCCTAAAATAAAATGGTTTGTGATAATATTTTTCAACTTTATCATCTTCATATTTTTTGAAAAATGATTTCACCTTTTCCAACTTAAAATTAGGTTGGTCGGTTAGATCAAAAGTTTTTCTAAGCAGGTCAAGAGGTAGATTGCTATTGATGAAAAGTTGTAATCTATTTTCTAATTCTTTCTTATTGTCCGCAAGTATAAAATGGTCACGACCTGTTTCCACGCCCGTATTGTTCAGATCGAAAATCCTGTCTATTTTCCAAAATGAATTATATAAATCCGCTTCATTGAAGTTTTTCATTTCAAAGAAAAAGTAAGTAGGATCAATATTTAATTTTTCAAATGCAGTGTTGGTAATATTATGATGTTCCAAATAATCATACTTGCTATTTCTGTCGCCATACAAATCTGCATAAAAAAGGCTTGCAAATTCTTTATCGTTCTTCTCACCAGTTTTTACACATAATAAAATTGCAGTTCCCACTCTAATATCAAAAACGTTTTGATCTTTTCCCCCATCAAGGACTTTTTCATATAGCTTACCGTGTAAATTCAATACATATACTTTGTCAAAAGATTGTAGCAGTTGTTTTCTTAATCCTTTAAATGCAGATGTGTTTAAGTAAGTGTTTTTTGTAATTAGTCCCATTATGCCCTTACCGACCTGGTCAATTTTCCAATGGCAGAATCTTATAAACTTAGCATAATCGTCTGATAGTAATTGAATGTTCTTTTCATCTCTTACATCTTCTTTGTACAAATCCATTATTTCTTCTATAAAATCAGATTTGTTATAAGAAGCAACAGAATATGGAGGATTACCCATAATTGCTAAAATAGGCTGTTCCTTTTTTATGAGTGTCGATTGTTTACTTTCTTCCGAAAGTGATGCCATTCCTGGGATTCGTGTTTGTTCTAAATCTTCAATTTCTAATGTGTTGGTTAAATATAATTTGAATCTATCTGTGTCTTTCATTTTGTAGCCATATTCATCTAATAGGAAAGACATTTTAAGGTGTGCAATAGCATAAGGTGCCATCATTAACTCAAATGCATAAAAATGTTCTAGAATGTGTTCTTTTATAAAGTTTGCTCTGAGACCTTCACCATATTTTTTTGTAAAATCCTCAATAGCAAATTTAGCTGTTTGAGCTAAAAAAGTTAATGTTCCACCAGCTGGATCGAGGACTGTTACATCGGTATTAGCAAAACCGTCTTCTTTATTAAAATCTATTTTCAATATTTCATTTACAGAATGTACAATGTAATCTACAACTGACTCTGGAGTGTAATAAACACCTCGCCGTTCTCTTGTTTTTGGGTCATATTTATTTAGAAAGGTTTCATAAAAATGAATAATAGGGTCTTGTCCTTTCCCCTTTTTGTAATAGTCTTGAAGTATAGTTGAAATGTCGGCTACATTAAGAACGGCAGCAATGTCATCAATTATAACCTCCATTCGTTGAGGAAGATTTCCTAAAGAAATAAATTGAAATACATCTCTTAAAATGCCGATTGTAGGAGGAATAAAGTTGTATGCTAGCTTTCTATTAAAATCGCCTTCTGTCCGAGTTCTTGCAGCAAATAAACCATAGGTAATTGTTTGTGCGTATAAATCAGCGAAATCTTCTTTCGTTAGCCCTGCAATAAGATATTTATGGAAGGCGTCGTAAAACCCTAATATTTGATTGTTGCCATTTTCTTCGTCAATTAATTCTTGATGGATAGCTTCTTCTTTCAAAAATCTCGTTCGCTTTGCAAGTTCAATAGCAAGAGTTTCAGCCGAAAAGACTTTTGGTAATGAAAAGCTAAGAAATTTGTCAAATAGATTTAGAAAGTCTTTTTCATTTTCAATAGGTGGGTGGGTTTTAAGTTTTTCTGCAATAAATGGTCTGCCAATAAATGTTTTTTCAACCAAGCTTCCGTCACGATAAAGTCTAAACTCATAAAAATCGGTTAAGATTACATTTGGGAACGTGTTGTAGATGGTCGTGATAAACTGAGCCAAAAATGGTCGTTTAAAAGTGAGCCACTTAGGTGGAGTTCTTGGGAGAGAATGTTATAGTATATAGCTTTTAATCTCAAGATAAGAGAGGTGGCGGATTT
>Ga0208648_1002746_pt1 | contig 11839 bp, 10 predicted proteins | sample AntAceMetag02UKL_FD_184772 | JGI IMG/M metagenome (GOLD analysis project Ga0208648, IMG submission 184772) | Saline lake microbial communities from Ace Lake, Antarctica - Antarctic Ace Lake Metagenome 02UKL (SPAdes) (version 2) | ecosystem: Environmental > Aquatic > Non-marine Saline and...
AAACCTGTCAAATTGAAAATTACCATTTAACTCTTCAACAAATTGTCCGAAAGTATCAAAAATCAGGGTTTTATTTTCATCCAAAATGATTAAATTATTTTTTGCTAAAATCAGTTGGGATGGATTGGTCAGATAAAATTTCCCGAAGGAATACAGATTGTTTTCATTAAAATCATTCGAGATAAAAATCTCACAGGAATTATCATCAAAAACATACATTGTTTCATCTATCGAAATATCAAACAGGGTTGGTTCGCTAATATTTTCCAGAGATAATTCAGCAATCCATTTCCCGGTCGAATCGAATTTTTTGATTGTCTTTTGAAAACTGTCCAAAGCAAGCAGGCTTCCATCCGGAGAAAGAGTAATATCCGCAAGTTTACTGAAATTATTTTTCTCAAATCCTAATTCGCCAATAATGTTTATCTGTTTCCCATACTTAAAAATATGGATTTTATTTGTCTCTTTTTCCATTATAAAAATGGTTTGAGAAGATTCTGAATAACAACCTTTTTGAGGAGAAAAATCCAAAATTAGCTTTTGGATTATGTTTAATTTAGAAGGATAGATTTTTCTTTGTTGCTCAGAGATAGTGGAACAACTTAGTACAATAATGAAAATTATAAACTTCCCAAATTTATGAAATTTGGTAAGTTTCTTAATTGTTTTCCACAAAATGAATATCCTTTAATTTGCCCTGAATCGTGGTTCTTCCCTGCCAGGTATTAAATTCCAGAGAATAAGCAATATCAATAAAAGCACCTTTTTGCAGAAATGGCAAAAAATCGCCGAGATTGAAACCTATCAAATCCAAAGTTGCTCCATCTTTTACAACCTTCAATTTAAGATGATTTTTACCGACATTGTAAGGATAGCCAACAATCATCACGTTTTTTGTGTAAAACGTAGTTCTCATATTGCCCGGACCAAAAGGTGCAAATTTATTCAGCCATTCCAATAAATTATCATTTATTTCATAGAGTTCTAATTGAGTGCTAATCTTAAGCGGAGGAATGAGTTGCTCGGCTGTAATATTTTCTCTGACATATTTCTCCAATTTATTTTCAAAACAATCGATATATTCAATTAGAATAGAAAGCCCTGCTGCATATTTATGACCACCGAAATTTTCCAGATATTGTTCTACGCTAGATAACGCTTCGAACAGATCAAAATCTGTAATGCTTCTGCCCGAGCCACTACCAATTCCATCTTTAAAAGTAATCATTATTGCAGGTCTGTAATATTTTTCTACCAGTTTGGAAGCCACTATCCCAATAACTCCCGGATGCCAATCATCAGAAGAAACAACAATGCAACATGTGTTCTCCATATCGTTGTACTTCTCTTCGATTATTTCGCATGCTTCCTGGAAAGTTCTATAATCTATTTGCCGGCGGATTGAGTTCTCTCTCTCAATAATCTCGGCTAATTCCGTACTCGTCTCTACATCATTGGAAATCATAAGTTCTACTGCTCGCAGTGCACTGCCCATTCTGCCGGCAGCATTAATTCTCGGTGCAATGCCAAAAACAATATCTCCGGAATTCAGTTCTTTTTGTGATAAACCGGCAATCTCAATTAAAGCATTTAAACCAATATTATGTTTTTTAAAAAGCCTTTCCAACCCGACTGCAGCTAAAATCCTGTTTTCTCCGGTTAAGGGTACAATGTCTGCAATTGTACCAAGAGCAACCAGATCCACATATTTATTGATGATATCTTCATCGGTCATACCAACTCTTGTAAAAATTGCAATTAAAAGTTTATAGGCAACACCAACACCGGCAAGGTTTGCATATGGATATTTCGTGTTCTCACGTTTGGGATTAATTATTGCAAAAGCTTCAGGCAAAATTTCTTTGGGATTATGATGATCCGTAATAATAATATCCATTCCCAAACTATTAATTTCTGCGACTTCTTCTAAAGCATTAATTCCGCAATCCACGCTTATAATCAAGTCTGTTCCGTTTTTTTTTAATTGGTCAACACCGCTTAAGGAAAGACCGTAACCATCAATCATTCTATGGGGAATATAGAAATCAACAATTGCATCAATCTTCTTTAAACCCAGATATAGCATTGCTGTAGAAGTGGTGCCATCAACATCATAGTCGCCATAAATAGTGATTTTTTCTTTAGATTCAATTGCTTTAAGAATTCTTTGAACGGCTTTTTCCATATCTTTAAATAAAAACGGATCGTGGCAATTCAATAAACTCGGTTCGAAAAAACTCGTGATTTCTTCTTTTTTAGAGAATCCTTTTCGAACAAGCATTTCAGCAATCATATCCGGGCATTTCATCTCATCTATGATAAGATTTTTTACCTGTTTCTGCTCTTCGGTAAAGGGATCAGCAATTTTCCATCTTTTCTGCATTAAACATCCTATATCTAAATTTAGATAATTGTCAAAGAAGATAATAAGCCGAATTCTGTTGGTCGTCTAACAAACAACCAAATGTCTATTTCTCTAAATCGGATATCGCTATACTCAACTGAGTTCAAATAATGACCGATTTAAGCTGCCTACCCAAGAACAAAACGAGTCGGGCAAACTCATGCTCTTCTGCTTGGCATTGCACCGGATAAGGCTTTCCGAGCATTCCGGTTCACGCCGGAACCTGGTAGTCTCTTACACCACCATTTCACCTTTTCTCCGTACTTATGGAGTAGTTTGTTTCTGTGGAGCTATCTCCCCGTTGCCGGGACTTCCCGTTAAGAAGTATCCTACCCTCTGGTGTTCGGACTTTCCTCCCAGCACCTACTTTGGCAGATTTTTTATTGACTTCCAAAGTAGGTGCTGGACAGACATTTTATCTTCTTTGACAGATTATTACGATTTATGTTTCAGCTGGTTTTGCAACCAGAATTCTTCCACAACTCTCACAATTAACCAATCTGTCTTTATTATTAATCTCAATTACAAGTTGTGGTCTTATATTAAATCTGCAACCACTGCAAGCATTATTTTCATTAAAAACAACTGCTTTTCTATTTTTATTTTTAATTAAAGATGCATATCTTTTCAGAATCTGTCTGGGAAGTTTTGAAGCAAACTCATTTCTTTCATCCCTGATTTTTTCGATTTCCTTTTGAACCTGCTTGATTTTGTTATTCAGCTTCTCTTCATTAGCCTTTAAAACACCGTTTGCTGTTTCCTGTTTTTTTTTATCATCTGTCAATTGAGTACGTATATTGGCTTCCTCTTCCATTAATTCTATAAGAATATCATCCGTTTCGGAATTTTTGTTCTCAAGGTGGCTTACCTCGCTATTAAGAGCTTTATATTCTTTATTTGTTTTTATTGTTAGAAGTTGCTCTTTGTACTTATTAATCTTTACAATATTGCTTTGAATATCCAATTCTTTCAATTTTTGCATCGTTATATTTTCTTCCAATTTCTGCTCTGTTTCAGAAAGTTGAGTATTTGCTATCTCCAAATCATTCTTTATGCTGCTTAATTCCCTTGGTAGTTCCTGCATCAATATCTCTTTTTCTCCAATAATATCATCACATTGCTGCATTTTAATCAGGATTTCCAGTTCTTTCATTTAAACTCCTAAATCTCGGACCAACTAAATATTTTGCTAAATTTGCTAAAACTAAAAAAAGCATTTGTCAATCGACAAATGCTTTTTCACTTAAAACTTAAGCCTAAACTTTCTGAAATAAATTTCTTTTTCTTTCTCACAAAATTCACCCACTATTCAACTTTGAATACAAAAGATTACATTTGATCATTTTTGTCAAATTTTTCAAAATTCTAATTTAAAAGAGAAAATCACATCAAATCATAAATAATCAGTGTAAATCAACGTCAAAGAAAAAGTTAAATAATTATTTTTTAAGAATGATAAAATGAATATCCATTCAACTCTTTAGAAATTTTCCTGGTTTTATTTAAAATTCGAAGAGAAACCTCTGGATAAACAGTTTTAACGGCTGTAATATGAAACTCTTTATCTTTCCTAATTATGTGTTTTTCAAATTTTTCTTCGTATTTATTTTCAAAGTCTTTTAGATCTTTTGCTAATTGCTCGATAAGCTCAGAATTATCGGGTGAATTTTCTTCAATTTCATTAAGCTGCTGGGTTAAGCTAAAAATTCTTTCCTTACAAAAGGGAGAAACTGTAATTTCGACTTCAGTTGGAATATCCATCTCTTCTCCGAAAGTAGCAATATCAATATTGCTGCCGCTTTGAGTTAAGCCTCCCACAATTTTGCTATCACCTTTTCCGGAAATTCCATTTTCAGCTATAACATGACAAAATTTTATTTCTTTTCTAAAAGTAATTCCGCCACTACAAATAATTCTTGAATTTTCCGCAGAACGAAATTGCACATCTCCATCAACTAAAATTCCATTTTTTTCCGAATTAATAATGTTCCCATTAACTCTTAAATCTCCGTTCACTTTCAAATCTGAATTTATGATGTTACCCTTAATAATTAGATCTCCAAAAAAATCTAATGAAGCTTCTTCAATATCTTCCTCGATCTTAAACTGTGATTTTATATTTATTTTGTTCTGCTCATCAATATACGGATAACCGGATTTTTTTGCCAGGATCTGTTTTTTCTCTTCAGAATAAAACACATTTTTGCCAAGATAGTCATCCACAACTTTTTCTTCAGCAACTTTAGGAGTTATCTCATTACCGAAAATATCTGTTGTAGTTTTTACCATTCCTGAGATTAATAAGCCGGCAACCGATGAATTCTTTTGTACTCTTTCCAAACCATCTAATTCTGTTATACTTCTAAATTCGTAAGGATCGAAACAATTTTTCTCATCAAAAAGGTATGAAATCTCTAACTGCGATTCCGGTTTTGTCTTAAGGGCAATTAAAAATTGTTTATTCAGTTCTTTTTTTATTTTTTGCTGGCGGTTATATAAGATGGCTTCATCAACTCCGGCTCTTATTCCTGCGACGTTCAGAAGCGATGTTATTTCATTCTCGTCTATCATCTGTCCGGAATCTTTAATGGTTAAATATGCTGAAAATCCGTCTTCTGAAACTTCAAGAACAAGGCTTCCTGATTCGTTCGGGATTATTTTTTTTTCAGGCATATTCTAATCTTTTAGATTTTTTTTAATAAAGCTGATAACTTCTTCTGATGTAGTTCCCGGAGTAAAAATTGCTTTAAATCCTTTGGTTTTTAAGAAATCAATATCTTCTTCGGGTATCACACCACCGCCGAAAAGCAATATCTTTCCCGCTCCTTTTTCTCTTAGAAGTTCGGCAACTCTGGGAAATAGAAAATTGTGTGCCCCGGAAAGTAAACTCAATCCCAAGGCATCAACATCTTCCTGGATAGCTGCTTCTGCAATTTGCTCAGGAGTCTGTCTTATTCCTGTATAGATCACTTCAAATCCTGCATCCCGTAAAGAGCGAGCAATATATTTTGCACCTCTGTCGTGACCATCCAAACCCGGCTTGGCAATAATAATCCTGATTTTCTTGCTCATTTTTTTCTTTCCTCAAATATTGAATTTTTTCTAGGATAAATTTCAGTCAACTAGTTTTTGAAAAATTGAATGATTGACACATTTTTCCTAAAAACTCTTTTGTGAAAGAGTAACTCGAAACTCCTGCTTTGAGAAAGCAAAAAGCAAAAAGCAAAAAGCAAAAAGCAAAAAGCAAAAAGCAAAAAGCAAAAAGCAAAAAGCAGAAAGAAGAAAGAAGAAAGAAGAAATAGTCAGTGCATGTCATACAAAGTCTGTGGCAATAAGGAGAACACTGATAACACGGATATTACGGATTAGCACCGATAAGAAAAATAAATTTGTTTCTTTGTGGAGAATCAGCATCAAAAAATAAGACTAAATAATAATCTGTGTAAATTCGTGTAATTCGTGGATAAAAAGTCTGTGGCAAAAAAGGAGTAAATTTATGAATAATATTGCAGTTCTGGGTTGTATGTTCGGTGATGAGGCAAAAGCAAAAATCGTCGATGTTTTAGCAGCTGATGCAGATATTGTTGTTAGATTTCAAGGTGGAAACAACGCAGGACATACAATTATCCTGAACTCAAAAAAATATATTTTTAAACTTGTTCCATCAGGAATTTTGTATCCTGATAAAATGTGTGCTCTTGGAAGCGGTTTAGTTGTTGATCCCTTTCGGCTTTTGGAAGAAATGCAGGTTTTAGAAACTAATGGCATTTCATTTAATAACAGATTTTTCATCGATCCGCGCACTCAAATTGTTCTTCCGCTTCATAAAGAACTGGATGCAAAAAATGAATCCAATTCTCAGCAGACAAAAATAGGTACAACCAAAAGAGGAATCGGTCCCTGTTATACAGATATGATCGCACGTTTTGGAATCAGGTTCTCTGACCTGTTTGACAAAGAATACCTCCTGAAAAGACTGCAAAATCTTTATTCCTTTCATAATCGTAGTTTAGAAAAAATTGAAAAAACTGCTGAAAATTTGATTGCTGTTGGTGAAAAACTTAAACCTTTTATAAAGCAAATACCTTATTTACTGAATGATCTTTCAAAACAGGAAAAAAGAATTCTTTTCGAAGGTGCTCAAGGTTCGCTTTTAGATATTGTTTTTGGAACGTATCCTTTTGTTACATCGTCTCATACAATTTCCGGAAGCATCTCTATCGGATGTGGATTTTCTCCTAAAAAAATAGACAAAATCATGGGAGTGTATAAAAGTTATTTCACCAGAGTTGGAGGCGGACCTTTTCCTACAGAATTGAATAATGAAATCGGAGAACAAATCCGAAAACAGGGAAATGAGTATGGCTCGGTAACTGGAAGACCTCGTCGCTGCGGCTGGTTTGATGCAGTTGCGGCAAAATTCGCTGCTATGATAAATGGAATCGATGAAGTCGCATTTACACTGTTGGATGTTCTTTCCGGTTTAGAAACAATAAAAATCTGCACAGAATATAAATCCGGTGATGAAATTTTAGAGGAATTTCCATATAGTACAAATGTTTTAGAGAGCATTATGCCGGAATATATCGAACTTCCCGGATGGAACGAAGATATTTCGAATATAAAAGATTTTGAACAATTACCAGAAAATGCTCAGAAATATGTTATAAAAATCGAAGAACTTCTGGACACAAAAATTTCAATTATTTCTGTCGGTCCGGAAAGGAGCCAGACAATTTTTAGAAAATAGAAAAATGGAAATTTTAATAAAAGAAGTCTCAAATAACCGAGACCTGAAAAAGTTCATCTCGTTTCCGTATAAACTTTATGCAGGAAACAAATATTGGATTCCGCCATTAATTTCTGAGGAGATGAGCATGCTTCGCAAAGATAAAAATCCGGCTTTTGATTTCTGTGAAGCCAAATACTGGCTTGCCATCAAAGATGGAAAAGTGGTGGGAAGAATTGCCTGTATTATAAATTCGCGGTACATTGAAAAATGGAAAAATAAATACGCTCGTTTCGGCTGGGTCGATTTTATTGATGATGAAAATGTATCGAAAGCTCTATTCGATAAAATGGAAACGTGGGCAAAAGAGATGGGAATGACTGCAGTTCATGGTCCTCTCGGTTTTACCGACCTTGATCTTGAAGGAATGCTGGTCGAGGGTTTTGAAGAACTTGGAACTATTGCCACAATTTACAATTATCCTTATTATCCTGAGCATCTTAAAAAACACGGCTATAAAAAGGACATCGATTGGGTAGAATTTGAAGTTGACGTTCCGGAAAAATTTCCAGAAAAAATCAAGCGAATTGCAGCAATTGTGAAGAGGAAGAACAAATTACACATTTTAGATGCAAAAAAGAAAAAGGATCTCATTCCTTATACAAAAGAAATATTTTACGTGATTAATGAAGCTTATGAACCGCTTTACGGCGTGGTTTCTCTAACAGAAAAACAAATTGAAAAATATATTAAACAGTATTTTGGAATGATCAGTCCTGAGTTTGTTTCTATCATTCTGGATGAACAAAACAAGATCGCGGGTTTTGGAATTACCATGCCATCTATGTCCAAAGCTTTCCAAAAGGCAAAGGGAAAACTTTTCCCATTTGGTTTTTTTCATATTATGAAAGCTTTGAAAAACACTGAGCGAGTAGATATGTATCTCGTGGCAGTTAGACCGGATTTACAAGGAAAAGGAGTTAACTCTCTTTTATTCAATGAATTCTTTAAGGTCTTTGTTAACAAAAAAATAATGAAAACTGAAACAAATCCTGAATTAGAAAGCAATACCAGGGTTCAAGCTCAATGGAAATTTTTCGAGCGAAGACAACATAAAAGAAGACGATGTTATATAAAATACTTAAAATAAAAACATACTAAAACTAAGATATTATCATGAAGCAAAAGAGAAATTGCCTCAAGAAACAAATTGGGAACAAAAAAGTTGGTTTAGCTTTAGGTTGCGGTTCTGCTAGAGGTTTAGCACATATAGGTGTAATAAAATATTTAGAAGAACTGGAGATAAAGATTGATTTTATTACCGGAACTAGCATCGGAGCTTTGATCGGAGGAGCTTATGCGTCTGGATTAAGCATCAAAGAAATTGAGGATATTGCTCTAAAGACAGATCTAACTTCCACAGCAAAACTTTTTTTACCCGGATTCTCAAAATCCGGTTTAATAAGTGGAGCTAAAATCAAAGAATTCCTTAAAACTCTAATTGGTAATAAAAAAATTGAAAACCTGAAAATCCCGTTTGCAGCAGTAGCAGCCAATATAATTACTGGAGAGGAAATCCTTTTTAGTAAAGGTGATTTAGTAGAAGCAATTCGTGCCAGTATTTCAATCCCAATTGTTTTTCAACCAGTAATCTGGAATAATATTGTTCTAGTTGACGGTGGTCTAGTCAATCCAATTCCAATTAATCTTGCTCGTGAAATGGGAGCGGAATTTATTATTGCTGTGAATGTTATGTCTTTAAAAAATCAATTGAATTTTATAAACAACAATAAAGTAGGAGAAAAATCGGATTCCAATAAGTCTCTGGAAATTGTTCCTCTTCATCAAAAAAAACTCGAGCACTTGATAATCGACCATAAATGGATAAAGAATTTTATAACACATAAAGAGAAGCAGGAATTGCCCGGAATAAAAAAGATATTTAATCAATCTATCCAGATTATTCAGGAAAAATTGATTGAATTTTCAATCGAATTATATAAACCAGATATTTTAATAGAACCGGAAGTTAGAAATATCAATATGTTCGATTTTTATAAAGCAAATGAAATAATTGAAAAAGGTTATTTTTCTGCAAAAAATATTAAATAAGGAAGGAAAACGTGGAAATTGTTAAAACCATTATCCTGGCAATTGCTGCTTATTTTATTGGTTCAATTTCATTTAGTTACATCATAACCAAAAAAACAACAGGTAAAGACATTCGAAACCAAAAAGTAAAGAATGCGGGAGCGTTCAATGTTTTACTGAGTGTGGGTCCTTTGATCGGGATTATCGTGGGATTATTAGACGCTACTAAAACCCTGCTGATAGTTCTACTTGCTCACGCCTGGGGTTTGAATATTGTTCACAGTATCATTGCTGCTTCTTTCGGAATTATCGGTCATTGTTTTCCCATTTATTACAATTTTCATGGAGGTAAAGGAGCAGGTACGGTTGTAGGAATATTGATCTATTACATTCCTGTAGAGCTTTTAATATGCTTTATTCCGGCAGCGATAATTGCCTTCCTGATACACAGACCAGGAACCGCACCAGTCTTTTTTATCCTCTTAGCTCCCATAGCGACATATTTATTTAGAAAACCGTCTTCTTTAGTAAATTCCGTTTTATATATTACTTTGTTAACAGGAATATTAAATCTGGTCATATTATTAACGAAAAGAGATCGACGAATATTTGCAGATTAAAAAAATTCTATCTAAGAAGAAAAAGCTAATAAAAACTTTATGTCATTAAATTTACAACAAATAGTTCTTGACATTAGAAATGGAGATTTCAACTTGTTTCAGCCGTGTAACATGGCTTAGTATAAAGAGTTATGAAATAGATAGATGGTTTTGTGTAGAAGGAGAATTTGATGAAAAGAACGTATCAACCTCATAATAGAAAAAGGCTGAATAAGCACGGATTCCGCCTTAGAATGACTACTAAATCCGGCAGAAAAGTCTTAGCAAGAAGAAGAGCTAAAGGGAGAACACGTCTTACTGTTAGCTAAATGAATTTCATTACTTCCAATAAAGATTACAAAAGTATTTTCATAGATAACAAAAAAAATGAAGGTAACTTTTTTATTTTCTTATATCAGAAAAATTCCGCGAATAATGTGCTCGAAGTGGGAATCATTACTGGCAAAAAAGTCGGAAATGCAGTTATCCGCAATAAAGTTAAAAGACGCATAAAATCTTTTATCAGAGAGAATAAAGATTCATTACCTTCAAACCTGAAAATGGTAATAATCGCAAAACAGAACTCTGGAAATGCTACCTGGTTGGAATTTAAAAAAGAATTAACAAGATTGTTTGACCTGATAAATTATTGATGAAAATATCTAACGCTATTGTTTTAAGGATAATCTGGCTCTATAGGAAATTAATATCTCCAATATTGCCGGAAACTTGCCGTTTTACACCCAGCTGCAGCCAATATTCCTTTCAGGCATTTGAAAAATATCCATTCTTTAAAGCACTGAAATTATCTATCTTTAGATTTTTAAAATGTCATCCCTTTCATGCTGGTGGACACGACCCGCTTCCTTAAGAAAAAGAATTAGACGCAGATGAAAAAAAATAGACAGGATAAACAGGAAAAAACAATGAAAATGAATATCCAATATCCAACAAGGAAGGATGAAGGAAAAAGTCAGTGAAAGTCTGTGGAAAAAAAATTGAACACAGATGACATGGATTTTACTGATTGACACGGATAAAAATAATTTAAATCTTTGTGGTAAAAAAATAAAGACTAAAAAATAATTTGTGTAAATTCGTGTAATTCGTGGATAAAAAAGTCAGCGTCAAAATAAATTTGGAGAAATAATGGAAAAAAGAACTATAATCGCCTTGCTATTAATCCTGGCTGTTTTCTGGATTAGTAGCGAACTGTTCTGGAAAAACAAGCAGCAAACACCGGTTCAACCTCCATCTGTTAAAAAATCTGCTGAACAAACTGCAGAAACAATTCCCGAAGAAACCATAGAACCAATCCAAACAAAACCGGAATTCTCAAATATTCCTGAGACCGAAATTATTTCTGATATTGAAATTGATAATGAAATAATTTTGGAAGACGAGTTGATGAGAATCGTTCTCAGTAACAGGGGTGGAGTAATCATAAAAATTGAACTGAAAGATTATTTGCTTTCCGATAAGGCCTCTTTTGTTAACCTGATTCCGGAAGATCAAGCTGCTCTGAATATTTCTCTTCAAACTCAAAGCGGAACTTCTCAAAATTTTGCAAATACTGTTTTTCAATATGAAAAGTTTGAGAATTCAGTTAGCTTTTTTATCCAAACAGAAAAGGGTAAAATCGAGAAAAAATATTCTCTTTTAGAGAATTATCAGCTTGATTTTGAAATTAATGTGGAAAGCACTGAAGAACTCGCAAACTATACAGTTTCATTGGATAGCGGAATTGCAGATACTGAAGAATATTTGAAAATGAAAAAGCGTGATTATAAGGTTGTGAGCCAGATGGATAATTCCATTGTGAAATATACTTTATCCAAACTTAAAGAGAAAAAGGAGATTTCAGGAAAAATTGATTGGGCAGCAATCCGTTCCAAATATTTTGTGATGGGAATCATTCCCAATGAGTTGATCGATTTGAATAAACTATTTGCCTTTAAAAGCAATGACAGCCCTGCCATAAATCTGTTAGTAGATGTAAACCGTTTTAATTTCTCA